>MDTC01172813.1_pt1 | contig 11978 bp, 14 predicted proteins | sample 811181 | NCBI WGS metagenome assembly MDTC01 (sample SAMN05326644, study PRJNA326480) | marine metagenome | isolation source: seawater | place: Pacific Ocean: North | collected 2011
AAGTTCTAGCTACGCTTTTTCTTTGTTCCCACCACAAGTCAGGTCTGACCATTTGCCTTTCTGTCTTATTTGAATTTTTATATAAGATTTCTAAAGAACTTTCTAATCTTCCTCTTCTGTTTCTCCATCTGAGCCTATCATATTCTAACCCTTCATCTTTTTTAAGATGAGCTGGAACTTTAGATATAGCAGTATCTACTCCATAAGAATTACTCATTAATATTTGTCTAGCATTATAAAGAGCTCTTTCGTCTTTTGGTAAGTATTTAAGCATTCTCTTTAAATCCCAATATTTTCTTTCCCATGCTAAATAATCAGCACGTTTTAAATGATCATCAGAAGATAAAAATTTTTTAAATTTTGCTCTATAATAACTTAAATCATTCTTTCTAATTTCAGCCGTTATCCAACCATCTTTTATTAATTCTTTAACTTTTAAAACTTCATTTTGCTCAAGGTAAGCTTCTGCAAGTTTTATCTTCCCCAAACCACCAAGCGGTGGATTTTTTTCAAACCAGTTAATGATTGAAGTTGGTGAGTTATTTTTTAGATAGATTTTTTGTTCAGCAAGGTATTTAATTCTGTTAATTCTTGGGTAATTAGAATTTCTTTCTATAAATCTTTTATAGTCATTAAAAGTAGCAGAATTGCCCGTAGTTTTAAGGTACATCCATGAAACTAAATTTCTGAAATCCCTATCTTTTACTTTTTCAGCACTCTTTAAGGCACTATTCCATTTTTTTGCTTTTATATATTTAATTGTTTCTTTTGCTCTAATAAAATCTTTAGTATTTAAAATTGTAGATTTTTCCACTTCTTTAGATGTTACTTTGTAAGTTATAGGTTTTTTTTTGGGGTATAAAAAAATATTAGTAAATTTTTTTATATTTGAATTTTTTTCTTCACTTTTTATTTGAAGTTTTTGATTATTTTGTTTTTTGCTATCTACTACTATCTTTTTAGGTTTTTCTGATTTAATAGTAGGTTTTTTTTGTGGTAAATCCCTTATTTTCTGAGTAGAAACTTTATTTTCTATCTTTTTAAAAATTGATGGTTTTTTAACAGGTAAAATGAATTCATTTTCAGAATATGCTTTATTAATTATAAAAAATGTTAATAAAAATACTAGACTAATTAATTTATAAGGCATAAGTTAAATTAACTACCTTATATTGTTTTATGCTTAAAGGATCAATCGTAGCTTTAATAACACCTTTTAAAGATAATATCCTAAAAGAGGATGTATATCGCCAATTAATTAATTATCATATAAAAAATGGAACAAATGGTATTGTACCCGGGGGAACAACAGGAGAGTCCCCAACATTATCTCATAATGAGCATAAAAAGATTATTGAAATAGCTGTTCAAGAATGTAATGGAAAAATCCCAGTAATCTCTGGCACCGGTTCTAATTCTACATCTGAAGCAGTAGAATTATCTAAATATGCTGAGAAGATTGGGTCTGACGCATTACTTGTGGTAACTCCATACTACAATAAACCAACACAAGAAGGTTTGTATCAGCATTATAAAAAGATTAACGACAATGTTGGTATTCCTATAATCATTTATAATATACCCTCACGTTCTGTAATCGATATGTCTCCCGAAACAATGGCAAAACTTTATGAATTAAAGAATATAGCTGGAGTTAAAGATGCTACAGGAGATTTAAATAGAGTTAATATACAATTAAAACTAATGGGAAATGAATTTATTCAGTTAACAGGTAACGATGATAATGCTTTAGAATTTAATAAAAGAGGAGGGTCAGGTTCAATAAGTGTAACAGCAAATATTGCTGCCAAACTTTGTTCTAACTTTCAAAATTCCTGTGCTGATAATTTTAAAGATTCAGAGAAACTAGATAAAATTCTTCAACCTGTTCACAATGCAATGTTTATAGAAAGCAATCCATCACCAGTTAAATTTGCAGCTTCACTTTTAGGGATGTGTGAACAAGAAGTTAGATTACCTTTAGTAGAAGTTACTGAAGAAACTAAAAGAAAAATAACTGAAGTTCTTAAAGCTGCAAATATACTTTAATGAAGAAAAAAAAAGTAGCTGGGCAAAAAATTATTTGTCTAAATAGAAAAGCTAGTTTTAACTATTTTTTTATTGAATTAATAGAAGCTGGTATTTCCCTTAAGGGCTCAGAAGTAAAATCTTTAAGAGACGGTAAAGGTAGTATAGCCGATTCCTACGCTTTAGACAAAGCGGGAGAATTATATCTAATTAATTCTCATATACCTCTTTATAGACAATCATCTTACAATAATCACAATCCTAAAGGTGAGAGGAAACTTCTTTTAAAAAGAAAAGAAATAAATAAGCTTATCGGTAAAATTAACCAAGAAGGTTTAACATTAATTCCAACTAAATTATATTTTGTTAATGGCAAAGTTAAAACAGAAATAGCTGTAGCAAAAGGAAAAAAATTATATGATAAAAGACAAGTTAAAAAAACCCGAGATTGGAATCGAGAAAAAGCAAGATTATTGAGTAGAAACAATAAATGATACACATTAATATTGGTTCAAATCTTGACTCCAAATATGGAAATAAATTTAGAAATATTTCTTTAGCGATAGATTTGTTGATTCATTCAAAACTTAGAATAAGAAAAATTTCAAGTTTTTATGAAACTCCCTCATACCCAAATAAAGCATTACCAAAATATGTAAACATTGGGTTGATTGCTGACTATAATTTTAATTATGAGCAATTATTAAAAAGAAACTTATCAATCGAAAAAAAAATTGGACGAATTAAATCAATGAAAAATGATCCAAGAGTCTGTGATATTGATATAATAGATTTTAATGGAATTATTAAAAAAGACAAATCATTGGAATTACCGCATCCTAGATCACATAATCGTAATTTTGTTCTTTACCCGATCAAAGAAATTGACCCCAACTGGACTCACCCTATTTTGCGGAAAAATGTTGGTATTTTGATAAATGAATTAACTCAAAATTCAAGGATAGAGATTACAAGATTACGCAAAAGTGTTATTATTTAAACATGATTAATAATAGTGAGTTAATAGATAAAATTAAATCATACAATAAATTTTTAAATTCTGACTCTTTAAAAAAGGCTTATCAATTTGCATTGAATGCCCATCAAAATCAAAAAAGAGATGAAGGTGTACCTTATATAATCCACCCAGTTGCTGTGGCAAATATTCTAACAGAATTAAAACTCGATAGCGCGACTATAACTACTGGTTTACTACATGACACTATTGAAGATACTAATGTAACTTATGAAAATGTAAAAAAAGAATTTGGTGAAGAAGTTGCAAAGTTAGTAGATGGTGTTACAAAACTTTCCGAACTTGAAGAAAAAGCTTCAGATAATTCGAAGGCAGAAAATTTTAGAAAATTAATATTAGCTACTTCAAAGGATATAAGAGTTTTACTAGTTAAAATAGCAGATAGACTTCATAATATGCGTACAATTCATTTTGTTAAAGATAAGAACAAGATTACAAGAAAAGCTAAAGAAACAATGGAAATATATGCACCTTTAGCTGACCGTATGGGGATGAATAGAATAAGGGATGAACTAGAAGACCTTTCTTTTTCTGTTTTAAACAAACCTGCGAGAGATTTAATATTAGATAGATTAAAGTTTATAAAAAATAATAGAGAAGATACTTTCAAACTTATTGCATCAGAATTAATAGAATTATTAAAAAAAAATGGTATACATGCAAAAATTACTGGTCGAGAAAAAACCCCTTTTTCAATTTGGCGAAAAATACAAAACAAAAAAATTTCCTTAGAGCAACTTACAGACATAATTGGTTTTAGAATTTTAGTAAATTCTGTGGATGACTGTTATAAAACTTTAGGTATTTTCCATAGTAAATTTTCAGCTATACCAGGAAAATTTAAAGATTATATTTCAACACCGAAAATTAATAAGTATAAGTCCATTCATACCTCAGTTATTGGACCAAAAAAAAATAGAATAGAAATTCAAATAAGAACTAATGAAATGAATGAATTTGCAGAACGAGGTATAGCTTCACATTGGAAGTATAAATCATCAGAAAAATTTTCTGAACTTTCCTGGAAAGAATACGATTGGTTAAGAGATTTAGTAGAAATAATCGAAACAGGAAATAGTCCCGAACATTATTATGAATTTACAAAATTACAGATGTTTCAAGAAAATGTTTTTTGTTTTACACCTAAAGGAGCAGTGATTAAATTACCAAAAAATGCAACACCAATTGATTTTGCTTATGCGGTTCATACAAAAATTGGAGATAGCGCTATTGGATGCAATATAAACGGCAGAGAATCCTCTTTACAGACAGACTTAAACAACGGTGACATGATTAAGATTAATACTTCGAAAAATGCGTCTCCCTCTCTTCATTGGCTGTCTTCAGCTAGAACTGGAAAAGCTAGAGCTTCTATCAGACGTTATTGGCAAGATAAATCTCTTGAAAATTCAAAACCTAAAGAAAAAAGTTATACAAGCACTATAGTTGTCGATTTACCTCATAAACCTGGTGCTTTGGGAGATATTAGTTCCTTAATAGGCATTAATAAAGGTAATATTTTAAATGTTGAAATGATAAATAAGAAAAAAGACTATTTGCAATTTTCTTTTGATTTACAAATTAAAGATTTAAAAAACTTTACAAACTTGATAAGTCAAATAAAGCAAAGTAATTTTAACTTTAAAATAATTCGCCACAAAGAGAAAAAAAATGCTTTCATACAAAGAATCTTTAAAAATTTTAAAAGAAACTAAAGCACTAATTGAAGGACATTTTATATTGTCTTCTGGCTTACATAGTTCCAAATATGTTCAGTGTGCACAACTATTAAGCAAACCAAACAAAGCTTCAAAAATATGTAAATCCCTTGCAGACAAAATTAATAATTCTTTCAGTCATTTTGACTTAATTTTATCACCAGCTATGGGTGGGATTATAATAGGTTATGAAATAGGTAAAATACTTGAAAAAGAAACTATATTTTCTGAGAGAGTTAATGGAGTTTTCAAATTAAGAAGAGATTTTTTAATAAAAAAAAAAAGTAAAGTTTTAATAGTTGAAGATGTAATTACTACAGGGAAATCTAGTTTAGAATGTTCCGAACTTGTTGCAAACGCTGGAGGAGAAATAATTGGTTATGCATGTATAATTGATAGATCAAATGGAAAGTCGGTGATTGAAAAAAAAATAATATCTCAAATAAAATTAGACATCCCAACTTATAAAAAAGATGAGTTACCAAAAGAACTTTCATTAATAGAAGCTATCAAGCCTGGTAGTAGAAATTTATAATGAAAAAAATTAAGCTTGGGGTGAATATAGATCATGTTGCAACTGTAAGAAACGCGAGAGGAGAAAAATATCCAAGCCCCTTAAGAGCAGCTATTTTAGCAGAAGAAAATGGGGCAGACTCAGTAACAATACATCTAAGAGAAGATAGACGTCATATTAACGATCAAGATTTAAATTCAATAATTTCAAAGTTAAAAATTCCTTTAAATTTAGAAATTGCTGCAACTAAAGAAATGCTAACAATAGCTTTGAGACATAAACCTCCTTTCATATGCATAGTTCCTGAAAAAAGAAAAGAAATTACGACAGAAGGAGGATTAAATTTAAATTTTAAAAAAAGTTTTTTAAAAAAAATTATTTATAAATTAAAGAAAAATAAATCAAGAGTAAGTTTATTTATTGAACCAAGTATAGCTGATATAAAAAAAGCCAAAAAATTAAATGCTGATTGCATTGAAATACACACAGGTACATTTTGTAATTTAGTTAACGAAAATAAAAAATATAAAAATGAGTTAATCAAGATTAAAAAAGCTGTTATATTTGCAAATCAACTAGGTTTAGAGGTTCACGCTGGACATGGATTAACTTTTAAATCTGCCAAAATTTTGTCCAAGATTAAAGGAATTAAAGAATTTAATATTGGTCATTTTTTGATTGGAGAATCAATATTCATTGGATTAGCTAAAACTATTAAATTATTTAAAAAGATTGTTAAAGAATGAAAATATATGGAATTGGGATAGATATAATAAATATCTTAAGAATTAAGAAATCTTTAAAAAATAGAAAATTACTTAAAAGATTATTTAATAAAAATGAAATGCTTAAATGTAATAAACAAATTAATAAAGAGAATTGCTATGCTAAAAAATTTGCTGCTAAAGAGGCTTTTTCAAAGGCCATTGGTATAGGAATTTCAAAAGGAATAAGTTTCAATGAAATAATTGTTCAAAATAATAAATTAGGAAAACCGGAAATTATGTTAATAGGAAAAACAAGAAAAATAGTAAGTAGTATATTAAAAAAAAAGAAAATTAATATATTTGTAACTCTATCAGATGATAAGCCATTTGCAGTCGCAACAGTAGTTATTTCTATATGAACAAAAAAAAAATCTACAATACCATTATTGAAAATATTAAAACCATATTTGGAGCCTTAATAATAGCGATCATTATAAGGTCTTTAATCGTGCAACCTTTTTATATACCATCATCATCTATGGAACCAACCTTACTGATAGGAGACAGAATATTTGTTTCAAAATATACATATGGTATTAGCAAACATTCTTTTCCATTTAGCCCAAAAATTTCTGATAAAAGATTTATTTACAAACAACCTAGTCGCGGAGACTTAGTTGTTTTTAAGACACCTGCAGATAATAGAACTGATTATATAAAACGATTGATAGGATTACCTGGAGACGAAATTCAATTTATAGAAGGTGAAATTTTTATTAATGAAAAAAAAATTATCAGGAAAGAAGTAAACAATATTACTAAAATAAGATGTGGAAAATTCTTACTTGATACAATTCATTACGAAGAAACTTTGCCAAATGGAAAAAAATATATAGCTGCATATAGCAAAAAAGGTTCAATACAAAACACTCAAAAATTTAAAGTGCCAAGTAATAAATTTTTTTTATTAGGTGATAATCGAGACTGCTCTAGAGATAGTAGATATTTAGATAGTGTTGGTTATGTAAGTTATCTAAATTTAGTAGGGAAGGCTCAAATGATATTTTTTTCAAACGACACTTTAAGTGGTAGTTTATTAAAATTTTGGAATTTGCCTAATTCATTTAGATTAAAACGGACTTTAAAAAAAATAAAATGAAAAATCCTTATAAAGAGATAGAAAAAATTTTAGAATACAATTTTAATGATCAAAATTTATTAAAAAGATCTTTAACACATAAAAGTTTTAATAATTTGGAAAATAATGAAAAGTTAGAATTTTTTGGTGATCGTGTTCTTGGTTTAATAATATCAAAAAAATTAATAGAAATTTACCCTGAAGAAAAAGAAGGTTTTATAGATAAAAAATTTGCTAACCTTGTAAATAAGAAAGCTTGTATTGAAGTTGCTATAAAATTAAATATTAAAAAATTTATGTTACTTGGTGCTTCACAAAAATCCTTACAAAGATCTGCAGATAGAATTCTAAGCGATTGTATGGAAGCTATAATTGGAGCGATTTTTTTAGACGGAGGGCTCAAGAGTGCAGAAAAGTTTGTCTTAAATTTTTGGAGACATTTTTTAGAAAACTCAACCGAACCTTTAATTGATCCGAAAACTCGTTTACAAGAACATAGTTTAAAGAAATACAAGATATTACCTAAATATACATTTTATAAAAAAAGTGGACCTCAACATAGTCCTATTTTTAAAACAGATGTGCAAATACCTAATTCCAAAAAAATAATAGGTATAGGTGCTTCGAAAAAAAAGGCTCAACAAAATGCGGCAAAAAAATTATTAAGCTCTCTTAAAATAATATGAACTGGGAAGATGAGTGTTTTCTTTTGTCTAAAAGAAAATTTAGAGAAAATGCAAATATTATAAATGTTTTAACTTTAAAAAAAGGTAAGGTTGCAGGTATAGTATATGGTGGCAATTCTAGAAAAATTAGAAATTATTTGCAAATTTCAAACAAATTATTTGTATTTAATAATTCAAAAAACGATACTAAAATTGGTTATTTTAAAACAGAGTTAATTAAACCTGTCTCACCAAAGTACTTTAATGACAAAAAAAGGACTTCAGCTTTAATTTCAATTTGTTCTTTGTTAAATTCTTTGCTTCCTGACTCACAACCCCATGAATATATTTATAAATCTTTTGAAAAGTTCATTGATAGTTTGTCTTTTGATAACTGGATTATTTTATATATCTTTTTTGAAATTAATCTTATTAAAGAACTTGGTTTTGACACAAATTTAAACATTTATACTGATACTACAAGCGACATAAATAGTATTAAGAAAATCAATATAGATAAATATGATTATGAGGTTCCTTTTTTCTTAATTAAACAAAAAATTCCAGATGAAGTTTCCAATAAACTAATTAAAAAGTCGTTAATTTTTACAAGAACTGTATTGTATAATAAATTCTTTATTCCTAATAATATTATTTTTCCTAAATCAAGAGTTATTCTAGAAAATTACTTTAGTTGATTTTTTTTTAATTTTTCAGCTACTTCTATAGCAAAGTAAGTTACAATTGCAGAAGCACCAGCTCTTTTAAAAGAAATTAAACTTTCATAAATAACATTTTCATTTACTAATTTTTTTTTCACTCCAATTTTAAGTAAGCTGTATTCTCCTGATACTTGATAAGCAAATACAGGTATTTTAAAGTTATCTTTAATACTCTTAATTATATCTAAATAAGGAAGACCAGGCTTAATCATTATAAGGTCAGCCCCTTCTTTAATGTCCAAGGCTACCTCTCTATAAGATTCGTTTAAATTTTTAAAATCCATTTGATACGTTTTTTTATCTTTTTTTAACTTAGATTTTGATCCAATTGCATTTCTGAAAGGTCCATAAAAATTTGATGCAAATTTAACAGCATAAGATAATATACAAACATTTTGAAACTTATTTTTATCTAATGATTTCCTTATTAACCCAACCCTACCATCCATCATATCTGATGGAGAAATTATATCACAGCCCATTTCAGCTTGTAACAACGATTGTTTAATTAATATCTTGTTTGTCTCATCATTATCTATCTTATCATTAATAATAATTCCATCATGCCCATGTGAAGTATAAGGATCTAGTGCAACATCGCACATAAGTCCTATATCAGGGTATTTTTTCTTTAAATATTTTAAAGCTTTACAAATCAAATTATTTTCATTTAATGACTCTGATCCAAATTTGTCTTTTTTTCGGTTTGGTGTATAGGGAAACAAAGCAACCATTGGAATATGAAGTTTTTTAACTTTATCCATTATTAAATATAATTTATCTATTGAATATCTATTTACTCCTGGCATTGATTTTATAGAGTCTATTTTATTATTTCCCTCTCTAATAAAAATAGGCAATATTAAATCATTAACACTTAGGTCGTTTTCAGATACAAGTCTTCTTATCCAGCTTGAGTTGCGAACTCTTCGCAGCCTTATGTTGGGAAATTTACCTAGAATTCTCATTTATATTAAGTATATAAGTTATAAAATTTTAATTGATGCGACAAATATTATATTATAAATAGAATTAAAGTAATTTATTAATACAACTATGGCTACTCTTAATTATTCTGACTTTTATCAGGTTCCAAATTTAAAGTTTGATATCTCTAAATTAAAGCTAGATTTAAAAGATATTCTAAAAAAAAAGGGCTTTATAACTCCCGAGAAAGTTTCTAATTTTGGAGCAATTCCACTAAATCAAATTCCTAATGATGATGACTCTGTAAAAGGCCATAATGTAAGAGGTATTTATTGGACTATTCCAGATGAAAATGGGAAAGAGGTAGCTAGAGATATTCCAATCGATGAGTCTAAATATACAAAGTTAATTCCTGAATTTGAAAACACATATTTTAGTGAAGTTTACGAAACCTTAAGCAAAAGATTTAAATTGGGCAGAGTAAGACTTCTTTTAAAAGAACCTAGATCGACTCTAAGTTGGCATAAAGATCCAGAACCTAGGCTACACATACCGATTATAACTAACTTAGGCTGTTCTATGGTAATAGAAAATGTTGCAAAGCATTTACCTGCAGATGGTAATGTTACAATAACAAATAACACTAAATACCATAATTTTTTTAATGGAGGAGAACAAGCTAGAATCCATTTGGTGGCATGTGTTTTAGAAAATCCTTTTCAGTAGATTGAAATATTTATTTAAAAAAGTTTGTATTGCCTCAGATCACGCTGGTTATAAAAATAAGGAAATTATTAAAGATTTTTTAATAGAAAAAAATGTTTCTATAATTGATTTAGGTCCACCAAACGAAAATTCAGTTGATTATCCTGACTATGCCAAAAAAGTTTCTAAACGAGTTAAATCAAAAAAAAGTGATATTGGTATATTAGTATGTGGTTCCGGCACTGGCATGGCTATAAGTGCTAATAAAATCAAAGGAATTAGAGCGGCTGTTTGCTACAACACACAATCTACTGTATTGTCACGACAACACAATGATGCTAATATTATAGCATTAGGTTCAAGGTTAACAAAAAAAAAAATGTCTTTAAAATTAGTTTCTCTTTTTTTAAAAACTAAGTTTGAAGCAGGCAGACATTTAAGAAGAGTAAAAAAAATATAAAAAAGTATGTCATCAGTAATCAAAATTGATAAACATTTAAATAGTTTTTTTAAATCTAGTTTAAAGGACTCTGATAGTGAGCTTTATGACTCTGTTGTTAAAGAATACACAAGACAACAAAACCATATTGAGTTAATAGCTTCTGAAAATATAGTTTCTAAAGCGGTGTTAGAAGCTCAAGGTTCTGTGTTAACTAACAAGTATGCAGAGGGATATCCTGGAAAAAGATATTACGGTGGATGTGAGCATGTAGATTTATCAGAAACTTTAGCAATCGAAAGAGCAAAAAAATTGTTCAATTGTAAATTTGCAAATGTACAACCTCACTCTGGAGCCCAAGCTAATGGAGCAGTATATTTAGCATTAATAAAACCAGGTGACACTATTTTGGGAATGAGTTTAAACTCAGGTGGTCATCTTACCCATGGAGCTAAACCTGCTCAATCAGGGAAATGGTTTAATGCTATTCATTATGATGTAGTAGAAGAAACAGGTTTAATTGATTATACTAATGTTGAAAAATTGGCAATTGAACATAAACCTAAACTTATAATTGCTGGAGGAAGTGCTTATTCTAGAAAAATAGATTTTAAAAAATTTAGAGAAATTTGCGATAAAGTAAATGCTTACTTGCTAGTAGACATGGCTCATTTTTCTGGTCTTGTTGCTGGAGGTGTTTATCCAAATCCAACTAAATATGCAGACGTAGTTACTTCTACAACACATAAGGTTTTACGAGGTCCAAGAGGAGGTATCATTCTAACTAATAATGAGGATTTAATAAAAAAATTTAACAGTGCAATCTTTCCTGGTTTGCAAGGTGGTCCACTTATGCATGTAATAGCTGCTAAAGCAGTTTGTTTTAAGGAGGCTTTATCAGAAGATTTTAAAAATTATTCGGAAGATGTAATTAATAATGCAAAAATTTTATCCAATAAACTAATTGATAACGGCTTCAAAATTTTTTCAGGAGGTACCGATACTCATCTGATGCTAGTAGACTTAAGAGAATTTAAAGTAACAGGTAAAGATGCTGAAGCATCATTAGTTCGATCAAATATTACTTGTAATAAAAATGGTATACCTTTTGATACTCAAAGTCCGATGATAACTTCTGGAATCCGTCTTGGCACTCCAGCATGTACTACTAGAGGATTTGGCCCTAAAGAATTTACTTTAATTGCTGATTTAATTTCAAAGGTAATTAAAGGATTAAGTGAAAACGCCTCAAATAACTCAAAAATAGAAAAAGAAGTACAAAAAGAGGTTATTGATCTTTGTTCAAATTATCCTATATATAGTAATTAACTAGATTAAATAACTATGCTTTGTCCATTTTGTAGAGAAAAAGACACTTC
>MDTC01013646.1_pt1 | contig 11977 bp, 10 predicted proteins | sample 811181 | NCBI WGS metagenome assembly MDTC01 (sample SAMN05326644, study PRJNA326480) | marine metagenome | isolation source: seawater | place: Pacific Ocean: North | collected 2011
ATAATGGCAATCGTCCTCTTCGATCCAGTAATACAGGCTGAGTGACACATCTTCTTCAGTCACATCCTGCATATTAAACCTCTCGCCGTTTTCAACCTGAGGTTGGGCTTGTTCTAGCAGCGTCATAGGAAAGGTATGGTCAGAAGTGTATTCGTCCAACGAATCATCCACTGCTTCCTCCACAAAATTCGTCCTGTGGATTTCATCAAACTCGGCGGAGTCGGAAATATTGGTTGTTTTACGGATATTCCGCAATCCGCGTTCTCGTTCTACGGTTATTGCCGCATCCATTTTTCGTACTGACCGTCCGATGTCAGCTACCATTTCCGCAGGATCTGACACGAAGGTCGTTAAGTAGGAGTCGTCGTGACCCAGTAAACCCATAATGCTAGCGGGTTCAATACGCTTACTTGTTGTGGACATCTTGATTCTTTGATTGATTTGCTATTTAAATAACGAGGTAAAAGTGTTGTAGCTGCCACTCATTGATTTGTCTGTCCAGATTCAATTTATTTTAGGTCACTTATCCAGCTGGGTTTGGGTTCGGTTTCTGGAACGCGTGTCACGGTAGTCACTGTGGTCGTAGTAACTGTGCCGGGAGGAAACATTTGCATACTTACTCCGGCGTGGGGTTCTGACTGAACGCATGGCGGAACTGTGGGTGCAGGCGGATCGCGTCGGGGCGGCGAGCCGAGTGTGCGGGTGATGTAACATATGAGTTCCCCACTGACTTGATTGTCGGGCGCCGAGGCCCATCCACGCATTGGACCTTCATTCAGCATCCGCGTGAGCGCCGTATCCACAACATAGCCTTCCGCGCCCAGCACCGAAAACAATTGAGGTAACTCTGCTGGATTCATGTAAGTCTGCTGCCCCACGGGGTTTAAAGAGAGAAGCGCGTAGGTTGGCGACGTATTAGAGCACGCATATTTTCCTCGCGGTTGAAACGGCGATAGCGCCGGTAAGTGGATATAGCGCGCAAGATTTCTCAGTGTCGGGGATTCCATTGGTGGGAGACGGTCAATGGTAACAATAGTTTCGTATTGTTCCGTGTATGAATTAAGATATACGCGAGTATACAGCGCATAAGTTTCCATTGTGTTATTGTTGTATGTGCACATTAAATTGGATCAATACCAATTTAATGTGGGAAGTGTTTATTATTTCAATGTTTCAATACTTAGCATTTAATGGCGTTTCTTATGCGACTTCTTCTTGGACTTGCGGTGTTTCTTGCTGTGCTTCTTGGACTTCTTCTTGGACTTCTTGGCAGACTTCTTGTGCTTCTTGCGACGACCACCCTTCATTCCAGACATCATCTCTTCCATGTTGTTGGCCATGTCTTCCATGTTATCCATGGTCTCACTCTCACCAGTAGCTTCATTACCAGTAGCTTCATTGCCAGTAGCTTCATTAGCCATGTTAGCAGCGTCGGTGGCACTCTCGGGCATCTGTTCTCCGCCAGTCATGTCTTCAGAAGAATGGTTCTCATCATCGGGCTCGCCGACGTGGTCGCCATCTGCCTCACCACCACCGCGCATACCGCCCTTGCGTTTGCGCTTGTGGGTGCGACGACGACGCTTGCCACCCGACTGGAACTCTTCCTCCTCCGTCGAAGGCTCGCCGTCTTCGCTCCCGCCTTTCTGGGGCTTATAACTCTTCTTGGCAAGCTTCGCGAGTTTTCCTACATCTTTGATATTGGGATGCGCCTTGCGCGTCTTCGCCATGTGTTTTAACCATGCATTATGTTTGGCCATTATAATATATCCAGCGATTTTATTTTTATTTTACTTTGTTCCCTGTCCATACCCCCTAAATAAATTGAACTTGTATTTCTTATTGACGCCATATACAACTAACACAACACAACATTTAGAACAACTAAAATTGCAACAAAAGATATAAACGTATATCGCCTGTTCAAGTATCCAACCGCCATCACACCAACAATCATGTCTCTACAATCCAAACTTGACTTATCCAACACAACTCAGGAAGAATCAGATAAAGATACATCTACCGCACCAATCATTGACTCTGGTGACGACGGCAACGAATACGTCGCGGAAGAACCTGGTATTGAAACCGAAACTGAGTGTCCTCTAGATACCCTTGTGTTTACACGCTACCTCTACATTGAATCTGATGTGTCCCAAGCTCTCATTTCCGCTATTCTCCAGAAAGATAAAGAGCGTGCTATGTTCTGGGCCGCTGAACTCTTGCATTCCGGTCTCGTACATACTCTCGTCAGAGTCCTCTGGAACATTTACATGACCTACTACTTCTCCCTCAACATGGAGTTCTTTAATTACCTCCTCAAAAACACTAAACGCATATACGCCGGGTGCGAAAATATGTTGAAGTGGGACACCAATATTCGCGTGGATATGGACGCATTGGCCAGTGGGGATTCTGTTCAGTTGCCTTGCGACGGTAACATTGATCCCGAACTATCATTAGATGAAGACGCCGAACTTGCAGTTCGTGACATCGTATTCAATCTCGTTATCCGACCGTTCAATGCCGACGTCTTGACTGTATGTGTGTCGCGCCCTGAAGGGTATCACCACTCCTTTCCTGAAGCTAACGTCTTTGCATTCAACGAATCCGATTCCGTGGAACAACGTGCCGACCAGGTAGCTGCTCTCCTTTGTGCCAAAATGCCCGCGGGTATCCATGACATGTGCTTCACTGAGTGGATGGATTCCAAGGAGAATATCCAGCATACCTTTGACGCACTAGACCGCGCGGGAATGAGTGTTGCGCCAACTAACCAGAAGAAAATACTCACGATGTCCAATCATTTCAAGAAAATGGAAGGTATCGTCGTGCGCGACGGAACTCCCGTTGACCCCGTTGTTTCCCGTATAGCCCTCAGCATTTCCATCTCCTCTTACGTGCACAAGCTCAAAATGGGAAAGAAACTATTTGTGGCCGACGACCCTGAAGTGTCCGCTATGATTCTCAAATCCAATCGCACCAAATTGCGCACTGATATCCCCGCCAGTTCTCCCGGAACTAAGTTTGAGCGCCACGAGGCCAGACATATACTTAAACACGTGACCAAGTTCTCTATGGCCAACGAAATCGCCTTTGCTAGCCAAGGCGCACAGTCTTTAGCCAGAGATGACCCTTATGTCTCTGCATACTGGTATAACTGGGTATATTACGCCGCCCGCTGTCCCCTATGGCGCAAACGACTCTACGTATTCGGCGGACACGTTGACCACTCTAAAAAATCACCCGAGTTTGACTGCGACGATAATTTGGAGGCCTTCTATGAAGAGTATAATTTGGACCCCGACGAGCAACCATACGAGATAATGGAGCGTAATCTTGCACACAAACGTCGTCGCATCTCCTCCAGCGAGTTCTGTGCCGCCGTGTCTGACCTTCCGGCTTGCAGCGATAAACTGTTTCCTTTGTGTGAACTTTAAATTAGTTTCCGTGTTATGTATCTAATCAAAACTGAAAAATCAAAACAAAAATCAAAAATAGGACAGTTGCCTATTTTTGATTTAGTCACTCGTGTTATCTTAAATCACCATCACCGAGTAGTCTCCCCGCGTCATTACCTCGCCCGGCACCGACGTCTTTTCCACGTTTTTTATCTGAGTGGCCATTATCTCCACATTCTTCTCGCTCTTATGTTTTGAAAACCGTTTACATAACACAGCCCCTTGTTTCGTAATACTGCGTAACACGTCGCGGCGTTTTCGCTTATCGTCTATCTCCAACACTTCTGTCGGAACCATAGCTACCACGTGACACGACGAGTAGCGGCGCACATGTAACCACATATCCGTAGGCGACGCCATATCAATGATCTCGTGATTATCTTTGGCGTTTTGACCTACCAAATACGTGACTTCGTTATTGCGTTCTGCTCCCCACACGTGATTAGGAATAGGAATCGTTACTGTTCGCATCTCTGTATTCTAATTTCCAACTAACTAGCTATAGATATATAGTATACCCACACTATTATATATACGCCCCTACGTCTAAATAGGTTTACTATTCTATACACTAACTCCCGTCGCGTCTCGTTGCCGTTCTTAACTATCTGTCTTCTTTTCATTATTGTTGCTAGCAAGGTTTTAGTGTGCGTATAAATCATAGGCGCCCACCGCAAATAATAAATTGAATCGTGTTTAGACGAACCCTCTACCGCATCAACAAAGCATTCACAGCTCAACTCAAGTTTCAACTTACCGCTATTCAATTACTTAATCATCTAAAACCATTCTTCATATTCACTATGCAACAAATTCAAGATAACATCAACATTGGAATCAATACCGCCAACAACGTGTTCTCTCAATCCGATGGACTCAGTGAACGTCATATCGCTATGCACAAAGGAGGCAGAACACTCGTTGACGACTCCAACATCAGCGAAGGTAACCTCAAAACCATCATTGAACCACTCATTGAATGGACCAAAGCCGCCGTCGCTCCCTACGGCGGAGAAATCCAATACTTCACCAAAATATCCCTGTCCGACCTCCAGAAAAAACTTGCCGACCCCGAGCATATTATCGGTGCAGAGGTATCGTGCGCATGCGACCTCGAGGCTACCGGAGGCAAATGTAAAGGTCAATCCCCCGACGCCGCAATGAACGAACGTGTCAGTATCCGGCCCGACGCCGGGATCATTATGTGGACATACAAGGGCATCCAGTATCCCCTCTACATAGGTGAAGACAAAGTCCAGGGAACCAACGACAAGCTCCACGCCGCCGGAAAACCTCGCCAAGCTACTGGTAACGCCATTGAGCGATACTTCAAGAACGTGCGCGCCGAGGAAATGTTGTGTGCACATGTTCCCTACTTCCCCTCCGTCGTGTTCGCGTCCGGTTGCGATTTCCACAAAAGCGAAACTATCGCGAAACGTCTTGAGGCTGGCAATTACGGCACACCTAACCATTACATTGAAATCCAGTCTTTCAACGCACCGGATGCAATAGATACTTCTATGACCCTAGACACCCTCGTCAACAACATCTCTATCCGTAAACAGTCCCGCGGAGTATATGCCCCCTTCGCTTCCGTCGCTACCGTATGCATCAAGGCTCACAAGTGGGACGACCTTCCCCACAACACTTCCCTCTGGAGACCCAACGAATACTTTGAAGTCTCTAAGCGCATCGTAGACCTCGCCGTACGCGAAGTTCTTGTCCACGCCGACAACGTTCACGACGACTAATTATTTGATTTCCTGTTTTAACTATTTAACTATTTAACTAACTGAGAACCCTTTTCTCATAAAACAATTTGTAGTGACAATATATACATACATATGAAAATCACCTCTCGTCACACACGGAAACGAACGCGTCGCTCCAAACCAAAACACTCCAAGTCACGAAAAACGTTTAGACGTTCTCGCAGCTTAGGCGGCTCGTCGCATCTTTACTTACAGACAGATGACCTCATTGAAATCCCAGACCATTTCCCACCTCATTACGTAATGACCCTTGACGACTTTGACTTAGACGTCATCACTTTCCGTTACGCAGACTTTACTACTGTTCAGTCTCCTGTGCGTGCACGTGTGATTTTCCACGGAGCTGAGATGTCTACCACCTACGAATCTGACGCCAAGTATTACGTGCTTGCCGTGGTGTCCGGGTCTCCATTGTTGCCACCGGGTTCTATTATTTACATCAATATGAATCACATTAACAGGGAAATTGCACCGCCTATTTTATAAGTCATACGTCAGTCATACAGCTAAACAAACAAATAAAAATAGCGCGCACGCGTTATTTTTATTTAACATCACTCTTTGCATTTCATTATGCTCTCTCCTCTATTTCCAACTGAATATCGTTCTCTTCTACACTGATTCCCGAGTCAGGCACAGGAGTAGAACCAGTATTTGTCTCGGTCTCAGTATCGGATTTGACGATAGATTTTATATAAACAATCGCTTCTTGCTTTCTTACGACCTTTCCTCTATCTTCCGCGTTCTCTGCTAGATACAGTGGAGTATACCCTTCATCACTCTTCACGTCCAACACGCTGTCGCCATATATCTCTACGAAATACTTAATAATATCTAACGAATGAAAATTTGCAGCGAAATGTTGAGGCGTAAATCCTTTTGTGTCGCGCAAACATAAATCTACTCCTTTCTCCTTGAGATACTTCAAAGTAGATACATCATTAATCATTGCCATTTTGTGAGCAAGATTCCATCCTATATCGCTTGTGCAAAGTATATCCGCTCCATTATCTTCACACAGTTTCACCAAGTTTAATACACTCTCGCCGGATTTATCATTATTTATCCAGATAAGTGGCTCGTCCCCGTGAATGTTCTTTTTATTCAACTTAACTCCTTTCTCTATCATACATTTCACTATCTCCATGTCTCCCAGAGCCATCGCTCCAAAAATAGGGGCCGTTATGAAATTGTCTTCATTGCTGTTACCGTTCACATCAGCACCTGCATCTATCAGTAAACGAGCAATATCCCTTTTCTTACTCGAAAAACTAGAAAACGTTGTATCTAAAGGGGTCTCACCACTGTTATTTGTCCTGTTAAAATTAGTTTCACCAAAAATAAGCATCTTGATTATTTCTACGCTGGAAGATCGTGCACAAGCAGTGTGTAATACGCTGTTACCGTCTTCAGATGTGCATTTATTTTTATCTGCACCTGCATCTAAAAGACATTTGACAGTATCTAGGTTATCTGTACCCACTGCCCAGTGTAACGCTGTGCGGTCATGTTCTATATCCGAATCAGGGTCGGCTCCCTTGTTTAAAGCCCATTTTACTATGTCCACGTTACCTTTTGTCGCAGATATACAAAGCACCATTTGTCCTTGTTTGGTGTTGCCTTTTAACTCTATTTCATTAGACTCAATGAATTTCTTTATCTCATCAGTGTTGTTTCTCACGAGCACTTCGTTGAGTTCGGTATCCAACTTTAGACGCTTGTTGTAAGCAATCGCCTCCTGTTTCATTCTCTCCATAGTCTCACTGTCTTCCGAGAACGGACACTCCTCGTCCGCTCCAGACTCCTTGCTTTTCTTCACTCTTTCGTCATGCGCTTTGTTCAGTATTTTCCTGTCTTCCTCGCTGATCCCCTTGGGAACTGGAGTGACATTGTTGTTATTTCCATTTTGCAACTCAACCGTAGAGGTTTGTTCTGGGCCAAAATCAACGCGGTTCCCGTCCTCGTCTACCAAATAAGCTTCAGACTCACCGGTAATAGGATCTAACTGTATCTCCTGATACAATTTTTGAGCTTGATTATTTGCTGGCACAGACATTCTACACTAGTACAAAATATTTCTTTATATCTTTTATAAATCCCAGCTTTATTTTTCATTATTATATCTTAACATACTATAAGGCATCACGTATATCTTTATACCTACATTCATTCCATGAGCACAGACGAAATCACCGATTTTGAAGAGTTCATTGACTTCTCGGAAGTCCATGTGCCACATCAATCACAGAAACAGAAAAGGGACCGACCTTATGCCACTCGAAAACGAAAATTCTCGCCAGCATCCAACAAAAGTGCCAAATCGTTCAAGAAATCACAGTATACCCAACGCTTACCTGGATTTTCTTTCACCGGACAACCCAACACGTTCAAGGTGGACACCTCTCATTTTTCAGGCGATCCTCAAGTTCCACTCAAACATTTCACGTCACAAGGAAAAGATAAAATTAGACTCTATACCACCGGTAACGTAGAAACCGACCCCGTATCTGGAATATCCAGTCCCGTCATACGCGCTGACCCTCCAGGTCCTGCACCAATAGTGAATTACGATGTATTTAGCGAGCCTTACCGTGACACCACACCATACCCTCGTCTCCAGCCATTCGCTAGTAGACAGGAGACCACTCCTTTTCCCAAACCTGACCCACCACGTCGTCGTGCTGTCAGTTTCGGCGGAGTCAAAAAGAAATCCCGAAAGAGACACTCAAAGAAATCTAGATCCACGCGCAAAAAATCTCGGCGCGCGGGAACTAACGGTAAAAAACAGTCCTCGCCTGATTCCACAAATAAAACTGCCGCATCCGTCAGTGTAGTAGGACACCTAGATACTGGAATCTCAGCCGACGGTTCAGATAATCCCGACAGTCCTCACCGACTCTTTGTTCCTATCGTTCGCGACCAGTCGCCAGATTCTGGAGCAAAACCTATTACCCGTATAGCAAGCGAACCTGATTTTTTGCCTACCGATAAAGACACCCAATTCGCACATATTCGGTCTAGAGGAGCCACACCTATTGTTGATGATCCCTACCTGTTCGAACGCCACGGATTTACTGAAGAACAACTCCAGGATTTTGCTCACAGGTATGGGTCCAGGAAACCAAAACAAGAGAGAAAGGAGTCTGAGAAGGACAATGCATAATCAGATCGTTACTACCATACCAACGACTGACTGGTATCGGATTCCATAACCTCCGCTTCCGCTCGCGCACTGTTCGGATACGTCAGGTATTTGGCAATAGACCTAAACACGTCCTTGTTCATATGTGTATTACACAGTCTCGTCACTGCTAAATGCTCTGTGTTTATCGCATGCATTTCTTGCCGGATCTCGTCGCGGTAATTTATCTTGACCTTCATCAAGTCCCCATAAAGTTCCAGGAACTCCCAGTTGGTTATCTCGTAGGCCTTAGGCCCTAGTCGCAACACCTCCTGCACCGCCGACAGTTCGTTTTTTGTCAGCTTGTATTCTTCACTCGACAAAAAATATGGGTCCAGTGTCCCCGTTACTCCTGCTTCTTGTCTTATTATTTCTATTATTCGCATACGTCGCATCATTCCCATAATAAACGATTCAAATGACGTCATTTTAGTTTTAGTGCGAGAACTCATTTCCCGGAGACGGAAAAGGGTGTTGTGGGTGGTTCGACCCAAAATACGCCATTCTTCACCTCTAAAATTGGAGTCATTGCTAACAGGGATACTTCTGAAATCGTATCCTCCACGCTCAATTACTAGCTGAAACATCTCCGCGTTACCCGACGACGCAACTTTGTTACATACTGTGTGACCACGACGATCCCTCGCCAACAGGTCCGCTCCCGCATTCACCAGTTTACGGAATATAGATGTGCGACACACCATCTTTTCCTCTTCGCTTCCTTTTCTACCACTGACTTCCCACTCATCTTCCCCCTCCTCGACAACATCATCTGGCAACTCTCTGTGGTCAAAACTTATATGATTACTGGTGTTGTATTGAGAAAATGATAGCATAGACGAGGCTTCCAACAATGGTGTCAGCCCGTCGTTCCAGCGATTACTGGATGCGTTCACGTCCATATCGCGTTCCAAAAGGTAATCTAGCATTTCTTCATTGCCATAGGACACCGCCGTGTGCATAATCGTGGAATTATCATCTGGGTTCACTAATCCGCGTGTATCTTCCGGGGGATTGCCTTTTATTTCCAGGTTTATGATGTATTCCACTATCGGGACATGGTTGTAGACCACTCCTATCTGCGCCACAGTGAGATCGGAATCATAGGTCACGGCAGTCAAGTCTCCACCTTGTTCTACTAACTGACGCAATCCATCTACGTCTCCGATCTTTGCACATCTGTGCAGTTTCGTCCAACCAAACATGTTTGTATCGTTCACGTCAGACTGCTCATAAGGTTCCATTAGCTGCTCTTGTATAGTGTGTATATTATCCAGATTCGTTACTGGCACTTTAATACCATAATTAAAAATGTTTATACCCTTTATAGATCAATTGCAGGGCTACGCTCATCGCGAACAAAGATACATGCGTTCCATAACCTTATCGCTGCGTCCCGCCAAGTTGCGCGACCCGCGGTAAGCGTTATACTTGATCTCGTGCAACGCAACTGTACAACCACACTCTGTAAAGATACGCGTCCAGTCCGCATCCTCAATCAAACCTTCGTCATTGTAGGAAACCAGCACGTATCGGCTTTTGCGAAGCCCTACTTTCAACAACTCCGTCATATCTTTAATGGCCTTGTCGCGGTAATTGTAATTGGAACGCGTCCAGTCGTTCACAATGCCAGATACCCTAGACATCTTCTCGGGATTCGGCTCGCCAACTAAATCCCCGATGAGATTCAGCATAAAGTAGTTGCTCCCGTAGGGATGCTGGTTATAAGGAGGGTCTAAATACAACAAATCCAATTCGTCGTCTTCGATCTTGTCTTTGATCACCGCGTTCACATCCCCTTGGAACACTTCCGCGTCAAACTTCGTGGGTGACCACACTGGCTCTTCCAACTCAATCTGTCCCTTAATTCGTGGCAAACACCGCGCTGCCGCGCCGCCCCATTTACCTACTCCGTTCTCCGAATGGAATCCCTTGAATACCCCCGATGTGTTTGCATGTATGCTCGCCTTGGTGATTAGTGGCACCATACAGTATGTCTGAAGTTCTAGAGGAACACTATGTGCGACGTAAGCTCGTAACGTGTCTATGATGAGCGCGTTCTCGCGCGTATAAAAGCATCGCTCGCCTTTCTGAATGTTTTCTGTGTCCCGCGGCGCATAATATTTTGCCACGAATCCTTCCACATACGGTCCCTCAGCGGCCAGACGATTCATTTCCATTATGTGTTGCTTAATTTTCGCGCGCTGGTTGGGGGTGGGTGTGCGCAAAGAGCACACGCCGCACATATAGGCATACCGCTCCATATCGTTGGCATACACCTTGCTCGCCAGCGCCGACAACTTGCGCCCCACCACCGACGACCCGCTGAATCCGTCCATTACCACTAACTTGTCTTTTCCTATCTCCTTGCGCACTCCGTCTGCGATCTTCCATATCTCATCCACTAAAGCGCGTTTGTTGCCGAGACACGTCAACATCGTCTGATGAACGAAATCTTGGGTGCTTGACACACTCATTTCTGGAGTCGTCGGGGAAACGGGAGGAGCAGGAGGAACTGCGTCTGGTTCCAGTTTCAATTCAGGCTCGGACTCAGGCTGTGCGCGTCTCGCAACCACCTTTTTCTCCGTTGTCTTCTTCACTACTAGTCGCTTGACCACCTTCTTTTTCTTATCATGTGTTTGTGTAGTTTGTTCGGTATTCATATCGTATTACGTGTTATCGTTTCGTGTCTACTGTATGATATAATATAGAGAATACCTCTATATCATATATGTTCAATTTATGCGGGACTTGCCACCTGCTTACAGGATTTCGTCTACCAACTTCAAGCGCCGACACGTCTGTGCATCCAGCCACAAATCATGCGTCAACATATTGTTTAATTCCAGCTCCGTAATTGCGCTGTTCTCCGTATACACGTTGCGCAGTTTTTTCATTAGCATTTGCATATTCTTCATTGCATCATCCATCTCGCCATATTTACCTTCTTGACCGCCCGACAACTGATGGATTAACATCATAGAGTTCTTTGTCATATAACGCTTGCTACCTGAAACGCTCAACAGGGTAGCCGCGCTCGCCGCGTAGCCGTCCACATACGTATGCACTGGCGTGTCCATGTTCTTGATAACGTCCACTAAATACAAACTGTCCATCAACGACCCGCCGTTGCTTTGAATATGTAGTCTAATTGGCGGAGCCGGAGATCCGTAGCCCATCTTAAATACCATCGCTTTCTCGTTCAAGTCCACTAGGCGCGCACGAAGAGCAGCACATGATTCCGTGGTGAGTGTGCCGTAAAAATATACGTTGTTGCGGTCCACTATTATACTCGCTCCCAGCTCCCCCGCGCCCGCTGTGGCCGGCGCGGGTGTCCTCGTATTCTCGTTGCGTGTAATCCCTGCATGAGCCAAATCACGCACGCTCTCCATTCTCGTCTGATCTTCTCCATCGTCATTGCGGTAAGCCGTTGAGGCCACCATGTCGTCACCATCTTCTTGCGATGCCGCAGGGTTATTTGATTTACAACTTTCTGTGTTTTGTGTGTCTTTGCATACCGTAACCGGTCTCGTAGTTGCGGCATTCTCTACTTTTTCCGTGATGTC
>MDTC01087439.1_pt1 | contig 11977 bp, 15 predicted proteins | sample 811181 | NCBI WGS metagenome assembly MDTC01 (sample SAMN05326644, study PRJNA326480) | marine metagenome | isolation source: seawater | place: Pacific Ocean: North | collected 2011
CAATAATTTGTTTGACTCCGATAACTCGGATAGCCTAGTATGATAGGCGATAATAATTATACTAAACATGTAGAAGTTAATAATAATATTATGTGGCACGCGGGTTCAAATCCCGCCACCTCCACTCTTTTATTTTGTCCTGTCCGAACAAGCCCGATCATGGTGTGTGAAATGGCAAATTTTTTTTTCGTGTTTTTACAAAACTTACACACTAAAATATATAGTATTGATCGGAGGAAAAATGAGCAGAATAAAAGTTTTTATATTAAATTCAAACAGCGCAGACATCGAGAGCGATTCTTTACTATCTTGGTATGATTCGCAAGACCCAAACGGTTTTGTTTTCGAGCCTTCACTCGAAGGAATCATAAGACAGTCCAAAGACTTGGACATTCCGATAGACGTTGAAAAGTCAAATTACGAAGAGCTTCCATCTAAAACAGATTCTAATCTAGTAATTCTTCTGAATGAAAACAGTATGATTAGCTCTAAGTATCTGCTGAATGTTGTGTCGCTAAATAATATGTATCCAGATTTTTCCATACTTTGTGGAAACATTGAAAATCATTATACTGGTGTGTATGATGACTTTTTTATAAAAAAGATTAGTCCTTATTATCACTCGTATAATGTCTTCCCTTCTGACGGTGTTGTACTTTCGGACGTATCCAAAGACATTTCAAACCTACCTCCGTCTTACAATATATCAGTGAATGGTCTAGCTTACAATATGCTCGGAGGAGTCTGTCCTTTAAGGACATCGAGAGGTAATATACTAGACAATCGTCAGTTTGTTTCTAAGGCTTCAAAACTAGGAGATGTAATACATTCTAAGAATTTGGGAGTAAAGAATATTTTTTCAGAAAAAGACTTGTCGATGTCTTCGGTGTCAAAATATTTTTATGGACTAGGCTATCTTGCCTCAATATCTATAAAGAGTAGCGACTCTCCAGTCTATGAGCATGTATGGAAACAGTTTGTAGAAACCCCAGAATCTCTGGATCATAGAGTGTTAGGAAGACTTACGTTTGAAAAAGAGATACCAGAGGGGCAGCATAAATTATACGGACAGAAGATGGCCATGATAAAGTGCAGTTATCAGTGTGGTTTATTTGAAGGGCTTTCAGGCTTAGAGATATTATGATTTCGCTAGATATTTCAAAATGTTATGGTTTTGACAAACATAGAAGTGGCTGGGGTTATTGCATAAACTCTCTTAGGCCGTTTCATTCTCATTCTGGAATACATGTCGATGGTTTTGTTGAGCATAATTTTTGCTGGCATATCGAAGATTACTTTTATGGTGGAGCAAAATCTCACATACCATACAAAAAGTCGTGGATTGGGTTTATACATAACCCTCCTAACCCTCCCAACTGGTTTGACATGTACAATTCTCCAGTCGCTATGTTTTCTAGAGAGGTTTTTAGACAGTCCTTAAAGTGTTGCAAAGCAATCATTGTTCTATCTGACTATCTAAAAAGATGGGTTGAAGAAATGTGTGATGTTCCTTGCATATCTGTTAAGCATCCAACAGAAACAAATGTTCCCAAGTGGTCTCCCGAAAAGTATATCAACTGTGATCGCCCCGTATTATTACAGGTGGGATATTGGTTAAGAAAATTAGAGTCTATTGTAGATATAAAAGTTCCATATCCGTTTATAAAAAAATGGCTACCAAGTCATAAAGGTTATGCAGAAGAATTGCTAGCTGTTTATAACAGAACTAAGTTGGATTTTTTTGAAGGCAGATATAAATGGTCTGGTGTAGAGCTGTTGGATTGGGTTTCGCATGAAGATTATGACACAATGCTTACTTCTGGAATTGTGTTTTTGGATTTATATGATAGTTCAGCAAACAATGCTGTTATCGAATGTATAGCTAGAAACACACCTCTTCTAGTAAACAGACACCCCGCAGTCGTAGAGTATTGTGGAGAAGACTATCCCTTATATTTTGAAGACTTAGATCACGCATCATCTCTACTAGTAGACACAGAGAGAATTATTCTGGCGCACAAATATCTCAAAGAGATGGACAAGCGATGGATCAATGGCAGTTACTTTGCTAATGATCTGACTACAAAACTAGAAAACATATTATGCTAGACCATAAAAGACAACTCGCTTTTATAGCAATACCAAAAAATGCCTCTCTATCTATCGCTGCTGCGCTTCAGGAAACGAAATACCCTACTTACTACCACAAAGCCTATATTGATTTTTCAGAATCAGACTATCAAAAGTTTTGTATTTGTAGAAATCCTTATGATAGAATTTTTTCTGCATACTGGTTTATTGTCAATAATAACCTTTATTATCCTGAAGATATAGAATTCTCGAAGCGAGTGAAGCAGTTTTCGGACTTTAACGAATTTGTTACAAATTATTTATCATTTCAGGAGCCACCTCCATGTCAGACTGTAGACACATACGACACAAACATGAAGACTACGTGTCACTTTTTACCTCAGTCAAATTGGGTATGCAATTTTTGGTATGAGCCTTTTGAAGACATTAAAATATATAGATATGAAAATCTGCAAAAGTTAGAAGAAGAACTTGAAATACAAATGCCCTTCCATTATAATAAATCAAACAAGCCTAACTATTTGGATGTGTACAATGAGCAGTCCAAAGCTATAATATATAGCATGTATAAATACGACTTTGTTAATTTTGGTTACGAAGAATGAATGAAAAACATTATTGCACAAGACCCTTTGAATTTTTTGAAGTGTACGACGACGGTAGAGTTAGCTGTTGCTGCCCGTCTTGGATCAATAATTATGAAATTGGTAATATAAAAGACAAGTCAGTAGAAGAGGTATGGAACAGTGAAGAGGCTCAAGAGCTGAGAAGATCAATTCTTGATGGTTCTTACAGGTATTGCAACAGAGAAGTATGCCCGCACTTAGAAACAAAGACTCACTGTGTTCAGACTCTTTATCAGATAGGAAATACTAATAGTCACAGAGGTTGGGATCTTATACATGACGACATTGTTGAGGGCAAAACAAAACTAGATCATACGCCGTTAGACATAAACTTTGGATATGATAGATCGTGCAATCTTGAATGCCCCTCTTGCAGGCTAGAGCTGATTATGGAGTCTGGCAAAAAGCGCGAGCAGATTCTAAATATACAAGACAAGTTAAAGAAAGAAGCCTTTCACAATGCAAAGTCTTTTTGTATTACAGGCTCTGGTGATGCCTTTGCCAGTCCTGTATTTAGAGACCTTCTCCGCACACTAAAAGAAGAAGACGCTCCAAATCTAGAGACAATTCAAATATTGACAAATGGACTTCTGATGAAAAAGTATTGGGAGTCTTTAAGTGACTATTCAAAAGAAAAGATAAAGCACATTTCTATATCAATTGATGCCGCAACCGAAGAAACATATAAAGTTGTTAGAAAAGGCGGCGATTGGAATATGCTTTTAGAAAATTTGGAATTTGCACAACACCTTCAGGCCACTGGTCAGATAATAACTTTCAATACAAGTTTTGTTGTCCAGAATGATAATCTTTCTGAAATGTTACAGTTCGTCGATCTTTGTAAAAAGTATGATGTGAAATGTGTTCAGTTTCAAACCTATGAGCCTGACTTCCTGATAGGTTCAGCAGATTTCTTTGAGACTTGGTTTTACCGAGCAGTTCAAGAGAAAAAACACCCAAGACACCAAGAGTTGCTTGATATTGTTTTTGATCCTGAATTGAATAAACATGTCAGAGCGCATCTAGTGCATAATTCAGAAATGATGCATGTCAACTTGGGCGGCTTATTTAACCTTTTAAATGATGTAGATATATCACAACTAGATGATAACCTTGAAAAGTATGGATATAAAGAAGTTTTCTATAATGGCAAACTGCACTTTATAGATTCTAATTTCATTAAAACAATGTACGGGACTGATGTTGTCATAACCGACAGGCTAAATATCATATGGAATGGAGAGGAATGGGTTGACTTTGAGACCTATGACCCATTCAACGATCAAAAAAAAACTAAAATAAGTGACATATACGAAGATGCTGATAATAGCTCTCTTCCAATCGTAGACACTTCAGCGCTTTTCTGCGAACAACCCTTCGATAATTTTGAAGTTGATGAGCATGGGAATGTTAGAACCTGCTGTTCCTACTGGATGGATGAAAGCATCGGAAATATACACGAGTCATCAATAACAGACATACTCAATTCTGATAAAGCAAAAAATATTAGAGCTTCGATTTTAGACGGATCATTTAGTTACTGCAACAAAAAGACATGCCCGAGACTACAAAATGTTGATGCGCTACCTAAAAGACAAGATGTCACACAAGAAAGACACAAGCACATAATTGAAAACAATATTACTGACATGGATAGAATTAAACATGTCAACTTTTTATGGGACGATTCTTGCAATCTAAAATGCCCTAGCTGTAGGATAAGTTCGATACTTCATACTTCGGGAAAGAAATATGATGACGCTGTTGCGATACAAAACAAGATAATGGATTTTGTTCTAAACGAACAGCCAAAAGGCCATACTTCGCTAAACATCACTGGCTCTGGTGATCCGTTCGGTTCAAAAGTTTTTAGAGACTTCTTGATAGGTTTTGATGGGAAACAGCACCCAGAAATAATGATAAACCTACAAACAAACGGAGTCATGCTTACTGAAAAAATGTGGAACATGCTACATAAGTGTCATGAAAACATTAATCAGGTAATCGTATCTATTGACGCTGCAACTAAAGATACTTATGATAAGATACGTGTAGGTGGCAACTGGGACTTGCTAATGAAGAACATAGCAATGTTGTCAAGATTGAGGATTGAAGGTAAAATTAACATACTTAGGATTGATTCAGTAGTGCAGAAGAACAACTATAAAGAGATGCCTGCATGTGTTGAACTAGCTAATTCACTAGACGGTGTAGACAAGATGAATTTTTCGATTATAACAGATTGGGGAACTTGGAAACGTGAAGTCTTTGAAGACCACGCTGTATGGATGGAAAACAATAAACTACACAAAGATTTCCTAAATGTTTTAGACAACGATATTTTTGATAGTTCTAAGGTTGACCTTGGAAATGTTTACCATTATTATAAAATAGCAAGAGGTAAAAATGATTAATATTACAGCGCCAATTAACAATTTGGGCTATGGCATAGCGTCTTTTAATATTATTAAAGAGCTATTAAAGAGTAACCATGATATACAGTTAAATGTTTTAGGTAGGATAGAAGACCCACACCAGATGTCTGTTGTCTATGACTGTATAGAAAAGTCAGTGAGTAACAATTCAACATCAGTCAAAATATGGCACCAAAATGATGTACATCATCATGTAGGTAAGGGTATGCATGTTGCTTTTCCTATATTTGAACTTAACGAATTTACAAAAACTGAAAAGTGGAGTCTTTCCCATAATGATAGAATCATGGTGTGTTCCGAGTGGGCTAAATCTGTGGTGGAAAGCCAAGTGAAAGTTCCAGCTAGGGTCGTACCTCTGGGCGTAGACTGTGCAACATTCTCTCCGGCAGGCACATCTAGACCTCAGACAATATTCTTTAATTGCGGCAAATGGGAAGTGAGAAAAGGTCACGATATTCTAGTTCAGTGTTTCAATGAAGCGTTTGATTACAACGATGATGTTGAGTTGTGGATGATGTGTGAAAATCCGTTCTACTCCGAAGCCCAGCAAGCGGAATGGATAAATCTCTACAAAAATTCCCCACTAGGATCAAAAATAAGAATCATACCTAGACAGACATCACATCAAGATGTATGCAACATTATGAGACAGACCGACTGCGGCGTGTTTCCCGCTAGAGCAGAAGGTTGGAACTTAGAGCTTTTAGAGATGATGGCGTGTGGTAAACATGTCATAGCCACTAACTACTCTGGTCACACAGAGTTTTGCAATCACCAAAACAGTAGCCTCGTGGACGTAACAAGCCTCGAAAGAGCTTCTGATGGGGTATGGTTTAATGGTCAAGGCATGTGGGCTTCTCTAGGAGATAGGCAAAAAGACCAGATTATAAGTCATATGAGAGACATTCATGACAAAAAACAATCAGGAAACTTAGGTCAAAATCAGGATGGGGTTATGACGGCTATGAGTTTCTCTTGGGAAAACTCAGCCAAAAAATTCATAGAAGCCATAGAATAAGGTTGCAAACGTGTCTTCCTTATGCTAGAATATTGTCAGTAACCAATTATCTTTTTATAGGAGAGAGAAAATGGTAGAGAAGGTTAAATCCTTAGTGAAGTCGAGACGTTTTTGGACGGCTATCGGTACTGTTGTTACTATAGCCCTGCAAGATGTCATCGGCATCCCCGAAGAGACAGCGACTAGTATTGTTGCTATTGCTGTAGCTTGGATTGTTGGTGATTCTCTTCGTACAACGGAGTAGGCATAAATAGAGAATCATGATTCAGGGTCTGGCGCAAGAAGCGCCGGGCTCTTTTCAAACAGGAGAAATAAATTGGAATTAGATTTTATTACAGCCGCCGAATCCCACTATAAAGCAAAAATGGATGAAGCAGCGTTGACAATGAGAGTATACATGAGAAATGCCGCTGGAGTTGGAGAACATCCGCAGGTCTTTGAGGAGTTCAGAAATGTTCTTGAGGACTTCCAGAACGCTAGAGAAAACTTTAAGCTGGTTCAGGAACTTAAGAGCCAATTTATAAGTGCACAGCAGGCAGAGTCAGCACCGGAAGGTACAGAAGGTGAAGACTAAAATAACTTTACTGCCTGTGGCTTATGATACTTCGAGAGCTCCTCTAGACCCAAAGAGGAATGTCCTCCTTGTAGATGAAGAGCCACTCTCTAGATATATAGCTAACGAGCAACCAGAAGATGTTCTAAAAAAGATTTGCGAGGAGTACATAGGTTATGCCTATAGCTGGCTTACTTTTGACTTGGGAGGTTTTTTTAGACATTCAGACCATTTTGAAGTAGTTTACTACTGTAGCTTCCCAAATATGTTTGGGTGGAACAAGAAGGGTAACACTTTACGGATGTCGCTTGACGAAGAACTAAAACAGATAGGAGAACACTACTTTGACATACTCTCAAGATTCACCGCAAGAAGATACGGGTAAATCATGCTTTTTCGAGTGCTTTGTCGATAAAGAAACTGGCGCCGTAATGTTTGAGTGTGGTTGGGGAGATGGAGAACTTGACATTGACAACTTTGTTTTTATGTTAAAAATGCTGAACACAGGCAAATATGAGTCTATAGTTCTAGAAGAGATAGGAAATCAATGTGGAGAATCAGAAGAAAAATTAAACCAATACTTCAATCTTTTGAACAAATATGAACAGCTATTTGCAGATAGAGATTCTTCTTCCGTTGCAATAAAACCTAGTAAGATAAACCCCTAATAATGTGTATAATACATTATACTAATCACCTTTTGGAGGCTAGGGAATGTCAGATAGCAAAAAAATAGCTTGGCAGAGCTGGAACGCTATGGTAACTGAGTTTTATGAAAGCGACATGGACTTGGCTTTATTAGAAGAGTTATTTTCATCTCATGCACACGAAGAACCTAACGAAAATACGCTAAAATTTTTAGATCCAGCTCCTAGAGTTTTATATACACCATATGGCCCATTTCCAACAGATTCATTTTTGAAACCATCTGACAGATGGGATTGCTGGATTTGCCATACAAACTTTGATGTTACTGTATCTATAATAGAAAACATTGAAGAGATAGCTGGAGTTGAAGCGATAAAGGCTATGGGTAGATATACAATATTCATAGGAATTGCGAAACTTTTTAATTCTACTGAAGTTAAACTAAATATAGAGAATTTAATAGCCGATACAAAACATATAAGCAACATGGAAACCGCAGCAGAGGATCTTAAAGACGCTATAGAAGCGATAAAAGATCAGGTTTCAAATAAACCATATTGGTCTATTTTTGTTTCCTCTGTTGGCGATATTGATTACATCATGTCAGATTCGTTAGATGAGAATTATCTGCATGATTTAAATAAATTTGAAAACTTACGTGAAAAAGTTGGTGGTATTATTATTAGGAGTTCTAATGAACAGAAACATTGATGAAGCAGTTATTAATATTGATTACAAAAAAATTATGGATAAGGTTTGCTCGAAATACAATCGCTTTGTAGACGCTGATGATTTATCCTCTATGAGAATGGTCACTTTGTGGCAATGTCTTAACAAGTTTGATCCAAGTAGGAATGTTAAATTTACATCTTATCTATATCAACAGCTGACATTTGCTATCAAAAACTTCTTGAAGAAAAAGAAAAGAGAGTTTACTAACATCCCGTTCGATGTAGCTAAAGAATCTATGGAAAATATAGAAGTCGTAATGTTAGACTTTCCAGATGAATACAAAAAACTTTTGCGGCAAAAGTATATCTACAGAATGACAATGAGTGAAATTGGACAAATGAATGGGTATAGCAGGGAAACAGCCCGCCGAAGGTTTAATAAGGCTAAAGCCTACTACGAGGAAATGAATGAGAGTAGAGCTACTGTGTAACGAGTCGAAGTATCCAGACATATTGAGATGCATATTTGAGGCTTCTGAAAAAAGGCTAGATCAGATATGCGCTCCGTCTGGCATGATACCTAGAATAGACGAAATCTTTATACGGGAACACTGTAACTTTTCCGCGCTTGTGGATTTTCCATACGGAATATCTGAAACAAGAATTAGGGTTCATGAGATATTACTCTCTGCTAAGAGAGGAGTAAAGGACATTGATCTTGTAATAAACAGGAGCGACATAGAATCGTCCAACCTAAACTCAATAAGGAAAGACTTCAGAACGTGTTTTAACGCCTGTAAAGAGAACGGGCTCACTATAAGGCCTATTATAGAATACAGGATCGCTGATGACGAGTTTCTTTATGAACTCTGCGCGTCCTTAAAATACAATGGAGCTACAGAAATTGTCATAGGCACTGGTTCTATGGTTGATGATATACTAGACAATATAATTTCATCCAAATTGATAGAGGACAAGCTCAACCTCCGTGTCGTAAGTTGCTCTCCAATACTTTCTCAAGAGCATTATGATATATTTTATGATTCAAATATCCATGGAATCAGATTAAAGTCTTACAAAATACTAGATAATTTGTGTACAATATGGTAGGAACAGGACACTCTTATGGATAATTGAGGATTTGTATATCTTTATTTTTGCATAGGAGTCATATATCATGGCAGTTCCCGGCGCTTTAACAAATTATTCTGTATCTACTACGGATAATACAACCGCTTCCACCAACAAAGAAGGTGGAACAATCTTAGGTAATGATAATGTTGGTGACGTTATCACTAAAGCTTTTGAATTAATCACCGCAACAAAAGATAACTACAATGCTATTGGCACAGGGCCTATTACGGGCAATGGTACTAATGCTATGGTTGGTGCTCAAAAGGCTCTTTCCGCTGGTACGTTCGCCTATCACGTAGCAGGCGAGTATGTTATCGCTAGAGCTTCAGCTACTCTATCTGGTGTAGCAAAAACCCAGCTCTTGACTATGGGCGCTGGCGATCAGCGACCATCTATCCCTCAGTTCTATCGTCAGATTGGGGCTAAGACGCTCACAGCCTTCCGTAACAACAGATTTAGCTGGACTAGCACCAAGCGTGATGGTACTGCGATTCTGTCTAGACTTAACTGGCTTAATGTTGCTAGTGGTGGAATGGATACTGCAACTGCCCCAGCTACGCTTTCTGGCCAACAGCTACGCGCTATTGGTGGAGCAACCAGAAATGGTGTTGCCGCAGATGCAGATTACACTGACGCAGCAGCAAATGGTTATGTTGGAACTGCAGATGTCGATTCTGGCAATGGCCTCGCTCTTGCTGATACGGGACTTAGAAAAGTTCCGGGTCGCTTGGTAATCAAGTCTAACTTCGTTAACTTGAACCCTTGGACTTCAGTTAAGACTAGCGCTAGACCTGACTTCTACAATTACAAGCCAATCACTGGCTAGTAGTTTAAGAGGGGGGAGGATACTCTCCCCCTTCTTTTTTTTAGATTTATAACACGGGAGAACCCAGATGGATTGGTCAGCAATCAACGATATAGCACAAATTGTGGGAATGGTAGCACTTCCAGTGATAGGATGGGTTTTTCACACGGTAGTGAAACATGGGAGTAAGCTTGTGATGTTAGAAGAAAAAGTTAATGATTCTATCCAAAGAAGATTGGATTCTTTAGAAAATAAGGTTGACGGATTGGAGACTAAGATTGATAATAAGATAGACAAACTCGAAGATTCGCTTCATGAAACACAGCTTACTATGGCAGAAAAAATCATAGAGGCTATAAACAAAGATTAGGACATAAGGAGATATAAGATGTTACTGAAAGATGTTATTGAAAAAGTAGGCTCCGCAGACAATGCTGGAGAAAGTGGTTTATCTGGAGAAGATGTCTTTAAGGCTTTAAAATATATTACAGAGAAAATTACACTCTCACATTATATTAATGTTGCCGTAGACACGGATGGCGAACCTGAGCCTCCTGCACCAGAACCAGAACCAGAACCAGAACCACCAGCAGAAGACGGAACCTCGGAAGGTGATACTAATGGAGAATCTGGATTTTTTAACGGATAATCATTTTAATTATAAATTTTTATCTTGTAAATCAACATAACGACACTATAATAAAATCGGGGACTAAACAAGTCCAGCTTAATGCAAGTGGGCTAAACGGCACTTTCCCCGACTAGCCGAAAGGCACAGTAGTTTATCAAGAGTTACTTGTAGCGCTACTGTTTATTATAAGTGTCGTTTTTTTTGTACACAAACCTTGATGCAGTGAGATTATGAGCCAGAATATTAAAATAAAAAAAAGAAACGGTCGTTTAGAGGAAGTAAATCTAGATAAAGTAAACAAGTGTGTCGAAAGAGCCTGTGAAGGGCTAGAAGATGTGTCTGTTAGTGAGGTAGTATTAGATGCTAGTTTGCAGCTCTATAATAAAATTCCAACATCAGAAATAAACAAAGCACTAATATTATCGGCAAGATCTAAAATAGAAAAAGAGCCAAACTATGCTTACGCAGCGGCAAGAATGCTCCTTAACAATCTTTATAAGGAGGTGTTTGGCGAAGATGTCGGTAGTGAAAATTTTGAAGAGCAGTACAAAAAAGCTTTTGTGAAAAACATCAAAAGGCTAGTAAAAGAAGAGAGGCTCAGTGATAGACTCCTTTCTTATGATCTTGACTACCTAGCTGAGAATATGGTTCCATCAAGGGACAAACTATTCAAATACTTGGGTATCCAAACCCTCTATGATCGCTATTTTATTCACCTAAATGAACAGAGAATGGAAACCCCTCAAGCATTTTATATGCGAGTAGCTATGGGTCTATGTCTTGCAGAGGGGGATAATAAAGAAGAGAAGGCTCTCGAAATATATAATATGATGTCAGAGTTTAGATATTCTCCATCTACTCCTACACTGTTTAACAGTGGAACAAAACGGTCTCAGCTTTCTTCTTGCTATTTGAGCACAGTGGGAGATTCAATTGATGGTATCTTTGGTACGCTACATGGACAGTCTAGATTGTCGAAATATGCTGGAGGCCTCGGTGTAGATTGGTCTAGCGTAAGAGCCACAGGCGGATATATAAAAGGAACAAATGGGAAATCTACTGGTCTTGTTCCTTGGTTAAAAATATTTAATGATTTGTTAGTTGCTGTCAATCAGGGTGGCAAAAGGAAGGGTGCTGGTTGTTCTTACATTGAGCCTTGGCATTTAGACATTGAAGACTTTTTAGATCTTAGAAAAAATACAGGAGATGATCGTCGCCGTTGTCACGACATGAATACCGCTTTATGGATTCCTGATGACTTCATGTCAGCTGTTACCAAAAACCAAGATTGGTATTTGTTTGACCCTGCAGAATGTCCAGATCTACACGACACTTATGGTAAGGACTTTACTAAAGCTTACAAAA
>MDTC01175897.1_pt1 | contig 11977 bp, 9 predicted proteins | sample 811181 | NCBI WGS metagenome assembly MDTC01 (sample SAMN05326644, study PRJNA326480) | marine metagenome | isolation source: seawater | place: Pacific Ocean: North | collected 2011
GAAAAAAGCGCACGAAGGAGGGCAGGAGATGGAGCCTCAGGCAAGGCATGAGGAGAAGGCATGGCCACTGCCATGTCGACGACGAATAACGAAGCTTGCGGTTTCAGCTGCAACCTCCACGTGCGTTTCTTTTTCCTCTACACTTTTTTTCTTGCAGTAGCCTAAAGTCGTCGGAGAAAATGGTGACAGAATCATCCCAACATACACAAGAATCACAGCCAGGGCTCCCTTCGGCGGCTTGTGAAGACTGCCCCGTCTACAATGCCTCACAGCTCAAAAAGCTCGGCGTCGAGCTGGGCGAGTCGGACCATCTTATCGCCCTCGCAGGGAACCCAAACACAGGCAAGAGCACCGTCTTCAACGCGCTCACAGGCTTGAGACAGCACACTGGTAACTGGCCAGGGAAGACCGTCGCGCGGGCAGAAGGCGGCATGCAATATGCCGACAAACGTTACAAACTCGTCGACCTCCCAGGCACTTACTCCCTCCTCTCCACGAGCTACGATGAAGAAATCGCCCGTGACTTTGTGCTCTTTGGCCGCCCAAATGTCACCGTCGTCGTTGTCGACGCGACGCGACTCGAACGCAACCTCAATCTCGTCCTTCAGATCCTCGAATTGACGGACCGCGTCGTGGTCTGTGTCAACCTCATGGACGAAGCGAGACGCAAGGGCATCGAGATCGACATGCGCGCGCTCGCGAGAGATCTTGGTGTTCCCGTTATCGGCGCTGCGGCCCGCTACAAAGAAGGTATCCCTGAGCTGCTCGAAGCCATTCGCGAAGTCGCAACAGGTGCCTTTCAGGGACAGCCTCACAGGATCCAAAAGACCCCACCTGCGCTCAAGACGCTGCTACCAGAGCTGATAGAGGCGATCAAAGAAGCCTTTCCACAGCTCCCCAACACCCGCTGGGTTGCGCTTCGTTTGTTAGAAGGTGATGCCAAGGTGATGGAGGCTGTCAGGACAGGTGAATTAGGTCACATACAAAACATCTCTTCGCGCGAAAACATGGAAGCCTATAACGAACAAGACGCACCTCCCTTGCAAGATTCGACGTCTCCACAGGCTGTTGAGCTTTTACAGAAGGTCGAGTCCCTACGTTGGAAGATCTCGGCTGACATCCATGAACAGCTCACGGAGTTGTTATTCACAGAGGCCGCACGTATCGCAGACAGAGCAGTCTCTCACCAAGGTGAAGAGAACAAGCTAGATTGGGATCAAAAGGTCGATCGTATCGTCACGAGCAGAAGATGGGGCATCCCCATTATGCTCTTGTTGTTTACGTTGGTCTTTTGGTTGACCATCTCCGGCGCCAATGTCCCCTCACAATTCCTCGCGGACATCCTTATTGGCAAGTTCTACCCGTGGCTGAAGTCGATGGCGGTCGCCATTCATACGCCGTGGTGGTTGCGTGGCCTTGTGCTCGATGGAATGTATCTCGCGACCGCGTGGGTGATCAGCGTGATGTTGCCACCGATGGCGATCTTTTTCCCACTGTTCACGCTCCTTGAGGACCTTGGGTATCTGCCTCGTGTGGCGTTCAATCTCGACAGTATTTTCCACAAGGCCGGCGCACATGGAAAACAGGCGCTGAGTATGATGATGGGTTTTGGTTGCAATGCAGCCGGAGTGATCGCGACAAGGGTCATCGACTCACCACGTGAACGTTTGCTCGCGATCATCACCAACAACTTCTCGTTGTGCAATGGACGCTGGCCTACACAGATCTTGCTCGCGACGATCTTTGTGGGTGTCCTCGCCCCGACGTATCTGGCAGGATTGCTCTCGACTCTTGCGGTTGTCGCGATCGCAGTGTTAGGGGTCTTGCTGACGTTCTTTGTGTCCTGGTTGTTGTCCAAGACCGTTCTCCGTGGTGAAGCGTCGACATTTAGCCTGGAGCTTCCACCTTATCGACCACCTCGCATCTGGCAAACCATTTACACATCGTTGTTGGATCGAACGATCTTCGTCTTGTGGCGTGCGATTGTTTTTGCACTCCCAGCAGGGGCGGTCATCTGGTTGAGCGCAAATATCCACCTCGGCGGGCAGAGCATCGCAGCCCATCTCATTCACTGGATGGACCCATTTGGAATGTTGCTAGGACTCAATGGCGTGATCTTGTTGGCGTATATTATCGCGATCCCGGCGAATGAGATTATCATCCCGACGATCTTGATGTTAACTGTCCTGATCACACAGACCAAAGGCGCAGGTGCTGGCGCTGGCGTGATGTTCGAGCCATCCAATACAGGCGTGACCCTTCAGCTCCTCAAGGCTGGTGGATGGACGCTCCTGACGGCTGTGAATGTGATGCTCTTCAGTCTCATCCACAATCCGTGCAGTACGACGATCTACACGATTTACAAGGAAACAGGTAGCCTCAAGTGGACGCTCATCGCCACACTCCTCCCTCTTGGCATGGGGTTTCTCGTCACGCTCACTGTCGCGCAAATTTGGCATCTTTTTGTGTGAGTTGCTATATTCTTTACCTAGAACCACCCAACAAAAAGGATTGGACACGATGCACAAAGGCAGTTGTTTGTGTGGCGCAGTGACCTTTGAAACCAAGCAAGACCCCGAATACATCTCCAATTGTCACTGCAACATGTGTCAAAAGCATCATGGCGCAGCATATGCATCTCACGCTGTCCTTCGTTCAGAGGATTTCTCTTATACATCAGGGGCAGAAGAGGTCTCTTCGTACAACTCATCGGGAACAGTCATCAGGACATTCTGTCGGCACTGTGGCTCCAGCATTGAGTGGAAGGATCCACAAAACCATCCACAATGGCTCTCGATCGCCGTCGCGCTGTTTGATACGACTTTTAAAGCCGAGATACCGAAAGAGTTCCATACAGAACACAAGGCCTGGTGGATGCAAAATCACTAAATCCCCCTCACCAAAACAATTGTTTGCAAGGAATTCCGATTCATGCGAGACCAGCTCCAGCCGCTTCTTCGACCCTTTGAGACACAGCTCGCGATGATCTTCTCGATACGCACACAGTCTCCCCAGCAAGTCGCCACACTCCGACACACACTCTCTCTTACAGACTATCCCTCCATCACACTTCAGCCTCCAACCCCCTGGGAACCTCTCGCACCACTTCGTCACCTCTGTGAACACTTTGGTCACGCACTTCCACGCGTTGAATCCTCCGAAACATCGCTCTGTTCATGGTGGCTCGGACCTCATGTCCACCTCTCACGTTACTTCATGCGCACAATGGAGACTTTGCGAGGACAACCAACCTTCGTCTGGATCGAACAAGATGACCTGCATCAACCTCTGTGGGGGGACTTTCTTCAACTCGTCCGACAACATCAAGTCCGGTTGCCACTCTCATTTCTCTATGTGATGACTGAGCATGATGCGTCACATGTGGGTGTCAAACCATTCTCTCTCCAAGACATCGACCCCACAAAAGCTCAAGAAGCCCAACCAGCTCTCCAGCTTCCCAAACGCACCAAACAATATCTCGCACAAGCCACCTTCTTTGGTGAACGCTACCACCGCGACATCATGACTTACATGAGCCGGGCAGATCACAAACATCACAAGCAGCTCCTGCGACAAAGTGGACTCCTCGACAAACGTGGAAGATTCGAAAGACAACATCTTCGTTCATTACAGCTCGACCTCCCCCCACAAAGCAAACACTGGCGAACAAGAGCGCATAAAAAGCTCAAGAAGAACGATCAATATACACAAAAAGACCTCTGGCTTCGCTTCTCGCAAGCGCCCCATCTCGTAGCAGACAAAGAATACTCAGCCCATGACATCGCGACAGGGCTTTGGTCTCTGGGGACGCCCTTCATGAGTACACTCTCAAGTCTCTTTGAAGAGTCCACTCTCACAGATGAGGCGAGCTGGCTCCTCTATATGGCGATGGCGCGAACTCCACAACATGCACCTCCTGCTGAGATATCACTCTCATCACCGTACAAAGAGCTCGCTGAGATCAAATACGTCACACACCCCAAGAATGTCTGGCCCAACAAACTCAATCAGCTTCACACCCAGCTCAAGGAACAGGGGCCTTCGTGGGCTGCAGCGCTCGCAGCGACAGAGCTCGTCTCCTGGTATCTTTGTATCTCCCGTCCACAGTTCGCGTTCAAATTACTCAAACCCTATCAAGATGAGGCGCATTGGGCACTTCAATGGCAGATGAACATATTGTATGCCCAGACCTATCTCCAGCTCAAACGACGCGACCTCGCACATAACCATCTCGAACGAGCTGTGAAGTGTGCGCCCAAACCACTCAGCCCCATCCTTCAGGCCGACATTAGAATGCTCACAGCACAATTACTCGCACAAGATGGACAGGGGGACACTGCCTCCACACAGATGAAGCTCGCACGGGATGTTTACAGAGCCGCCGGCGATGGACCAAGACTCGCACATTACCTCATGCGCAACGCCGAACGTATATGGGCCAGAGAACAATTTGATGAAGCACGAAACCTGTTCGGGCAATGCTTTGATTTGTTCAGGACATACAACGATAACCTCGGCATCCACGAAGCACAACTCAAACTCGGACTCGTCATCAATCACGCCTCACACGACACACTCCAACAAAACAAATAAGCTGCATTTTTGATTGGGCTGCGTTTCTTGGCTCTGCTACTGGCGCGCTTCGCTTGCCTTTCTAACGGGGATGCACGGGCATCCCCTGGCGCACTTCGTTTGCCTTCCCCTCCAGTTGACGCCTACGGCGTATGGCTACTATCTATGCCCAGTCATTTGGAGCGACGATTGTATGGATCACCATGAACAGTAGGCCAACCAGCAGTCGCAACATCAGGAACTTTGAACTTAACCTTGAGAATCCCAACACCAAGCATTTTTTCAGAGTTGAAGATGTCAACAGGTGCGTAAACATAATCCCCTTGTTTGACAAACAATGGGTAAGTCGGCAGGAAGTTTCCGTTGGAGCTTGAAAAGCGTACAAAGAAAGGATTTACCTTCTGAATTTCAGACAATGGAAACTCTTTGAGTTTCTTACCCTCTGATGAGTAATGCGTCAACCTATTGTTATCAGGATTCACAATAAAGCTGGAGTCTTTTAACATGAGTATGGGATAACGACTCACATTAACCCTCAACTTAATGAAGTGCTTCGTTTCTTTGTACTTGAAACCAAAAAGAGAACCATCATCACAGGACCACATCGTTCCCTTTGGACCTATTGCCAACAGTTCATCAGCGCGAATGCTCCCCCTACTCTTACGAAGAAGCTTTCCATCGAGAGAAAAAACAGCGTGATAAGAACCTTTAAGAAAAATCAACTCATCGTTTATACCAGCAATCAAGTGTATAATGCCTCCAAATTCACCAACACCAAAGAGTTGGCTGACATGAACTTTCCAGGCAAGTTTACCTTGCGATGTCAAAGCAATAACATAACCCTTGGCTGTGCAAGTAAATATTTGATTTTTGATCGAAAGCATAGGGCATTGAATCGTATCATCGTCAGGAATTTTGTACTCCCAAAGGTGACTTCCATCTTTGCTCGACACACCAACAACTGTCTTTAGCTCGCGATCTCCAACAAGAGCAATCAACTGACCACTTGACATCAATGTCGGATGGACGAAGTTTTGGTAAAACCCATTTGAAAAAAAAGAAAGTTTCCCAGTCGACGAAGACCGGATAGAAAATCCGTAGCCGTTGTTACCATGATATTTAGGCACACGTTCGAGTCCAAAGAGAACACCCTTTTCATTCGGGTCTACAAGGAAGTTGAAGCCTTGGTATGAGTTGAAGTGAGCAAAGTCAAATTGACGCCCTCCATGAAAGTCAATCATATAACCAGTCGTGTAAGGATATCCAATAGAGTTTTCTTTCATAACAGACAAAAGAATGCCCTTTGGATGGAGAGTCATTCCAAAGATCTTATGAGTCTCACAAACCTCCTTTCCATTTTTACTTTGACAATGATCTTGTCGAAAAATCAGTTCACTTTGAAAAGGTTTGCATGTGAGATATTTGCTTCTGTCACAAGCATCTTCAGGAGGACTCTCTTTGATAACATCTTCACTTCCGATGAGTTCAGGTGTTTTTTCAACCAAAGTATCTTTCACAAAGGGTTCATCAACTTCTTTTCCAACAGAAGCATCGACTTCAGGAGTCCATATTTCCCTACTCAACTCGGCTTTGTGTTGAGGATGTTCTTGTGTACTTTCAAGGGTTTTTTTGCTTGCATTGCAATTGGCAAACAAACAAACTACCAAGAGCAAGACAAATGGTGTGGTTCGTTTCATATCGGGGAATCCTCACAAATCGCAGTGCCAGCCCCGTGAGATGCATTTGCAAGCGAATAACACATATACTTTGCCATCAATGCCCAATCATTTGGTGCTGGAACGCTTGCATCGAATATCGCGTCGGCATATGGAATGAAATAAATGTGCTTATTGAAACTATACGCGCCATAAAACGCTCCAGCAGGGAGCCTCAGCAGCGCCGGACGACCTAATACATAGCCATTGGATCCGCTTCCAGACACGTCATTAAACAACTGGAATTTGAAGTTACTTGCATTATACGGAACCGAAGCAGCTCTTTGGAAGAGATCTCCTGAAGACTTTCCATACCAAACATGAAATCCATTTTGATAACCAGCTCGATCATCATAGACCACATCAACGCCTGTACTGGACTTGTTAAAAGAAGTATAACGACTGTAAATATCGGCCAAAACACCTTGATCTTCCCACAAGCCAGATGTTGTCTTTTTGTACTTATGTATTTTTTCTGACGTTTCGCTCACAAGAAACATATACTCAGCCGAACCAACCTTTACAATAGTAGGCGCACTTTTAGCAAGAAGAACATTGCTTTGTGAGTCCTTTTGTTCTGAGATCAAGAGAAGACCCGAACCTGAAAACTCAAACATCTTCACCTTTCCATCGACCCCTCCCTCGTTTCTCGTGAAGTATATTTGAAGGGTTCCACTATCCTTTTTGTACACCTTGGGACTCGAATCAGAGACAACATTCAGAATGGTAACACCACTCACAACATCGTTTGCATCGATCGAAAAGTATGCAATTTTATCATCTGCTGCATTTCTATAGAATACGTACAATTTCTCTTGAAAACCAACAAAGAGCGTTTGAGAAGAAGGGCTCTCATAAGCTGCGCCTTGTATCTGTGGTGCTGTAGGTAGAATATCACTCCAAGTTGAACCCGTTCTTTTTTTGATCAAAATTCTCCTGTTTGATGCGGCAGTCATTTCGATGGTCGTTAAGTAGATACTTCCATTAAAGGACGTCAAAGAAACGCCACCAACGATCTCAGACCCCGAAGCAAGACAAAATCCATTCGAAGAACACGTTCCTGAAGTTGGATTGGAGTTGATATGTTGATACAAGAAAGGATTTTCTCCAGAGGCTCCGTCACCAGAGGCAGCGCCATTTGCAAAAATGAAAGCCTTGGTGGAGGACTCGCAACTCGGGAGCCCATTGCGATTCCAATCGATACAACCAAAATTTGGGACAAACGGATCGCCTTGCACCGAAAATAGATAAGGAACATTCGACAAATAATGATAGTAACCTTTTACATCAAGAACAGGAACTCCAGAAAACCCCACAGTTTCATTTAAGTTGGAAGGATTTAGAGAAGGATATGATCCATCAGCAAATTGCAATGGTGCATTTGGAGTAATAGAGTTTAGACTATCATAACCATAGTTCATGATGCTTGGATAGTTTGGTTTATAATTGAAGGAAAGTGCACTCTTTGGATCCCCTCCGTGCTTCAGACCGAGAACATGACCAAGTTCGTGGGCAAAGTGCTTAGAGTTTCTGAAATCGAATTTGTAATCCCCTATATTAGTCCCCGCACTAGAACGCATAATAGCGAGATGCCATATCCCCATACGTTCATTGCTCATAGACAAGGTGCCGGTCGTCACATTCTCACTACCTCCCCAGTTTCCGTAGGAGTATCGAGAGTCACTCTGACCATTGATCGTACCATAACCGCTCACAGGATCGCCCGAATGAACCTGAATGTCAATATGCATACGCATACCACCTTGTCCGTTGGGATTGTTAAGAAACTGTGAACTTCCAGAGCCTTCGCTGTATATTCTGAAAATCAAATCCAAGTCAGCCTTTGACATTGCCGTTTGCCCAGGCTCTCGATCAACTTCGATAAAGATATCTTTGTGTGAAGGTGTTGCACCATAACGAGATAGCTCAGTGTGATCGTCACCCAAGGTTCTTCCAAAAACCTCCCAACTATCAGGAATTCCATCCCCATCTGTATCCCGAGCATTATGAACATTTGCACAAACGCCCACACCAGGAGTTGAAGAAGTGCAATGTAAATCAACACCAGGCTTGCATGGACAAGTCCCCAAAGCGACTTCAAGTTGATTCCCAAGACCATCGCAATCGAGATCATACAACGTGTTGCATACACTTGGGTCTACGAAATTGAAGCTCGAGACATTGGGGATATCATTGTGGTAAACCCTAACCTTAAGAGTATCTGTTAATATCACTGAACCGTTATAAGCATACTTGGCAGCCACAACAACACCGTTCGAAACCGAAGCTGTTCCTGTTTTGACAGCAGCAGAATAACGCACCCCACTATCGTCGTCAAAACGAACATTTTCACCATTCGACGATGCAAGCAAAAGAACAGTATCAGCTATTCCTCCTCCCAAATCAGACAGAACAGCAGCCTGAAACGTTTCATCCCCAAGCCAAGAAGTTTGCCAAAACTTACCCCCAAATGGCAAATCGAAGTCTACAAGGACACTGTCCACCCATAACTCCGTTTTGCCTCCATTTGTTCCATTGTAACTCCGGATGACAAGTTTATATACCCCGTCTGTTGGAATGGTACAATTCGTCCCCAGAGCAATCAAAGACTCTCGACTTTGGAGAGTAAAATCATCATTTGTACAAACCACCTCCCCTGTATCACTACGCACAATCGACATCACAGGGTCAGCGGATGAAGACGAACTACCAGGCATCGTTGTTGAATTTTTTGTTTCAAACACAGTGTTATCGCTAGTCGTTAGCCAATAACTCCGAACTGTTATGTAATCTTGATGGTAAGACTCCAGTTCTACTTCACAAAATTTGTCAGTAGAAGCACATGCAAACACATCTCCAACACCCAACGAAAAAAAAGAAAACCAGCCAAAAACCAACAAACATGTAAACTTTCTCATGTGATTCTCCTTTCTCACTTCAGCATTTGCTCTTTGAGTTGGGCAACTCTCTTCATCTTCTCAGCATCCGAAAGAGCCTTCCATTCACCATCCAAACGTTTCTTCAACTCGTTTTGGTACTTGTCATCCTTCTTCTTCTGAAGTTCTCTCGCCTTTTGTTCAGCAACAGCGTCATGGTTCTTCGGTAAAAAGGTGTACTTCTGGCGAGCAAAACTCTTGCACATACTCATGTCAATGGGTACTTGTAGCGAGAATGGTTTGGTGACATTCCAACGCAAGGAACCCTGTGTTGTATAGCCAGTAGTCTGCTCGCCTCTCAAAACGATTTCAACAGGCCGACCATGAAAAAAAGGAACAGGTATATGCCCAGCTCGTTTATCACCAGACACAAACCACCGTTTCAAAAGATACTTTTTCTGGCGAATTGACGAAATACTCTTGAGAGCAATTTTTGTCCCTACAGGACGGATGATGAAAGACTTGATCTTGTAAGGAAGATTTGTGACTTTGGTGTGTTCGATCTCCACAGGAAACATACAATGGTTGAAGTCCCTCTTCCCTCCTGAAGTAAGTATCGTCACGCGAACATTCCCGTCTTCGTAAACGCTACGAGAAAGAATGGGTTGTTGTGAAATGGCTGTATCCTCTGGTTTTTTTTCATTTTTACATGACATCAAACCAGCCGAGACCAAAGCCAGGGCGATGATAGTGCGATTCATAACGTCTCCTCTTGCTCATGTGACCAAGCACAGAATATAGGGTATGTACTTTGTAAATACAGATCAGCATGATCAGCTAAAAAGAACCTCGAACAGCTTACAAACAAGGTTATTTACAAAGAAACAAAGCACCTCCTATATCAGCGTTGCTCCGTGAATATAGTACACACTATATCCCCACCTCCAAGGATAAACAAGGGCCCATGACAAGTTTTTTAAGCTGACGCAACAAATTCCCTTGCCAGGAGTCTATCCTTGTGGTACAAACTACACCATTCATAGATGTCGGATGTTGGTTGATGCAACTCCAAATTTGCACATGCACTTAAAAAAAACAGGGCTTTTCCTGTACATGTTCAACCTTCCGCATTCTTTTTTTGGTTCCAACAACCTTATGGGGGTATCTTATGGATACATCACTAGGCTCGATTTTAGACTTGTACCAATTCACATCCGGTAGACGATTGTTCGCTTACTTCGGTGTTCAAAAACAAGCACGGATTCACAAACTCACATCTCCAGCTCTTGATGCTCACATCACCCTTGCGATCAAGCATGACCACAACACACGTAAGCTCGAAAGAAAGTGGCGAACCCAAAAGGGAAGCAAAACAACAGTAGATCTCCGACCTCTGGACTACAGCCTCGATCGTTCTGTCACTTCGATATCCCGCCACTGCGAGAATTTCACCCATGCAATGGACCCAGGCCACCCTCTGTACATCCTCGCAGCAGAGATCACCACAGACTTCTTCCCTGAAGGTCCAGGTGCAATTACACAACTCGAATATGAAGAGGAGATCTCCACTGTCGATGAGATGATCGAAGCACTCAACACCCCAAAATACCAAGAGCATGTCCAAAAGCTACATCTTACCCCCTTGTTGGACAACACAAAAAAACGCAGCGAGGCTCTCCACCAAGCTCTGCAGAAAAACAATGGCCCTGAAATCACATTTGGTGATGTCAAAGCCGCCCGCGCAAAAGGTCAACAGCTCCTCGAACAGATGATCGCGATCATTATCGGCACCTACTATAACAACGAATCACACACCAAACCTCGACAACAACTCCTCGAACCTGTCATGAAACAACAGGCCAGAATCGCTGACCTCATGAAAAGACACCGCCCTGTCAACGACGTCAACCCCGAAACAGGTGAAGACGAAACAGAAGATACACCACCACAAGAAGACCCCCAAACCACCGAAGAACAAAAAACCGAGTAGTATCTTAGGCCGTTGGTCTTTTATCGTCTTTCCTGAGGGTCAACCCCCAGAGAAGACGCGTCAACACCTCCAAAATAGGGGTCAACCCCCAGAGAAGACGCGTTAACACCTCTCAAATAGGGGTCAACCCCCAGAGAAGACGCGTCAACACCTCCCAACCCACACTTGACCCCCAAAAAAGAGGTATCAACACCTCCAAACTCACACCTGACCCCTAACAAAGACATGTCAACGACTCCAAACCCATACTCCACTTACAAAAGAGATGCGTCAACGACTCCAAACCCATACTCGACTTGCAAAAAAGACGGCTCACCGCCTCCCAACCCACACTCCACTTACAAAAAAGGCACGTCATCGCCTCCCAAGCCAAACCTCACTTTCTTGAGAGCTCTTTGACACCCAAAACGCATGAATAGAGGCTTGGTAAATCCGAACCCTACTCTTTCCGAGACGAGGTTATCAGAGGTCTTATTTGTTTGTCGCACCTTCGGACATTTGCATCGTAGGGGCAGAGCTTGTCAATGCCGCGGATATCTCTGCAAGTCCGACACAAACCTTTTCGGTACAACTCTACGATGCGAGCATCCCCGATCCAGCCAACCCCCCAAAGATCCTTGAGAAGGAAAGTAACACAACTCCAGCTATCGAAGCGTTCAAGGCGAGTGAGCTAGATTTTGTAACGACACCCAAAAAATACATCGCCAAAGATAGCGTCGTAACCTTTTAGGCTACTGCAAGGAAAAAAGCGCACGAAGGAGGGCAGGAGATGGAGCCTCAGGCAAGGCATGAGGAGAAGGCATGGCCACCGCCATGTCGACGAC
>MDTC01196218.1_pt1 | contig 11977 bp, 10 predicted proteins | sample 811181 | NCBI WGS metagenome assembly MDTC01 (sample SAMN05326644, study PRJNA326480) | marine metagenome | isolation source: seawater | place: Pacific Ocean: North | collected 2011
GAGATCGTTACGAAGCTCAATATAGTAATGGTGCTAAAGTTATGTTTTTTAAACGCAAAAACCCTAGATCTAAACCTAAACCTAAACCTAAAACACCTAGTCCAGGTCGTAAATTTAATGTAAATAATATTAAAAAGGCTAATGCTACAACATTTAAAGAAAAAGACGTTGTAACCAACAAAAAAACAGGAATTCGTTACGAAGTTAAGTACCGCAAAGTTCCTAAAAAGAATGAAAAACGTTTATCTTTCTATAAAATGAAGAACACAACACACTCTTGTAGCAGCACTCATGGTGCTAGTATACATACACATAGTTCTTGTGGTTTATAATTCAATCCCTAAAATTCTATAAATGTCATTATAATTATTTCGTTTTGATTTGAAGTTTTGCAAAGCTTCTTCAAATAATTCTTTTTCTGGATTTTCAATAAATAATTCAAATAAAGAAGCTAATGGACTTTTTAAGCCGTGATGGATATAATATTCAAGGTCTATTTTTAGGTCATTTTGTTTAACATATTCAGGGTCTTCAGCCTTTTGGTATTGAAGATCTCTTGAGTTTTTGGTATCAATAAAAACATAAGGAACTCTATCGCCTGATTTTGGACCTGTTCCTGGGTCTCGTTCTTCGCGTTTTAATGCAACTGTAAGATGTGGTTGGTTAGCTGTAAGATATTCGTGTTCCATACAGTATCTAAATAAAGGTAGGGAGAAAATACTTTTAGGTTGTTTATCAACAGGTTTTTTATCTTTACCGATAAAAACATTTTGTTCAACTTTTAATTTAGATTTATCAAGTTTTTCAAGTAGGTCTTTAGGAATAATATTATTTTCTTTGTTGTAATAAAGTTTAAAAGGGGTTGCAAATAATTTGTCGTTAGGGATTAGATTACCTTCTTTGTTGTAGTAAACTGGTAAACCCTTATACTCTTTGTATTCAATTCTTTTCATACTTTTGCTAACTATCAATTTATCAATAGGGACTTCATTTTTCAAGATACTTGTAGCTCCGTCTTTGGCTATTTGGATAGCTTTTTGAAGATCTTGTTCATACATGATTGTATTGAGAACATTAGTAGATACTTCTTTGACAAAAGGACAATTATCGCGTCTAACTAATTGAATACCTTTTGCATCGATATAATCGGGTTTTTCGGGGTCTGTATACATGAGACCTGCGTATCGTTTTTTAGAGAAAAGTAAATAAGGACAATAAACTTTTTCCATTTCTAATTCAATAGGTTTTCTGAATGTATCAGATATTCTATCGGCAGCCTCATTTCCTAAATCAAATGATTTTTTAATAGCGTCATTAGTGTTATCTGTATCAGTTTTGAACTTAACCATTACTGAATCTGTATTATGAACAACAAGTTCTCCTGGTCCTACATGAAAGTGTCCGTGGTCTGTAGAAAGATCATAAACGTAATCAGTAATTGTTCCTAAATAAATTATTTTTTTAATTTCAGATTTATTTTTTCTTTGTAAGTTTTTTGTAAATGTAAGTCTAAATATATTTTGTTTGTCTGTTCTTGTATTGATTGAAACGTTATAACCTAATCGTACCCCAATAATATATAAACCAAGAGAACCTTCTTTTCCTTTATTATCACATCTTGTATAATTGTTAATATCTTTATCACCATCAGCCATATAATAGCCATCCCAAAATGCTTGTAGTATTTCTAATGAATTATTTAATATACAGGATGGTACTATTTTTTCATTAAATTTGTTGTAAAATAATTGTCTATATTTCAAAGTAATACTTTTTATATTTCCAATAGCATTAAGTTTATAAACGCCACTACTTTTTAGTGTATCTAAAAGAGAAGTTTCAAATGGGCATAAATATTGCATTAAAAGTAAATAATCAATATTACTATTATTTAACGCCCATGTATATTTGCTTCCATATTTTCCGCAACTACCGTCTCCATAAAAAAACCCCATAACTTTAGCTTCTTCAATTGTAAGACTATTATCATATTCAGATGTAAATGCATTTTTACAATTACCATGAAGTAATTTTGTTCCTATTTGTACGTCGTTTGGTGTTATTTGCGTTGTATCTTCAAGTAATAAACTGTGATCTTCTGTTACATCAACGATTCCGGTATGAGTAACAATACGATACATATTTTTTGTAGTTTTATGCCTAATTACTTGATTTATTTTAGTGAATCCTTTTTCGGTCCAAACTTCGCAATTAACAAAAGAAAATTCTTTACCATCATTACGAGTTTTATATTCATTTACAAGAGAATCAATTCTTGATGTTTTAATTTTATTATTTTCTTTGATCAATAATGAAGTATCGGCTGTTACTGAATCGCCATATACTACAGTTGAACCTGGATACCATTTTTCAACTAAATTTTTAGTATGTTCAATCATATCTCTACCTTTGGAAGTTGTGCAGGCTGCTACTGGTTTGCAAGGTAAAAAGCCTTGAGATGCACCACAAAATCCATAAATGCTATTCATACTAACTTTGAAGGCTAATTGTTTGCCGTTATATACGGCTTTCATAAAAGAGTTTGGAGCGTTTTTCATATCTTTTTTAGCTTTCTTTCTATTTTCTGCTAAAACTCGAAGCATTTTAGGAAGAATTCCTTCATTATTTTGAGCAAATTTAAATCCTTCGATTTCATCATATTTAATACCTGGAATATTTTCATATTTGATATCATTTACTAAAGTAGAATGACACAAATTATGAGCTCTCATAATTGTTGGATATAAACTAGCAAAATCTAAACCTGTTATTGGGTCTTTCATATAAGGACCTTTTAAAGCTGTTAAAACTGTAGCTCCTACGTAACCTTTTGATTCAGATTCTGTATCAGGTAAATCTTCTTTTGCTTTTAGATTTGATATTACTAACATATTTTCATGTAAAGTTGTGTATAAAATTTGACTAAATACTTTAATACCTTGACCTCTTTCAACTAAGAAATTCATAGGAACCCAAGTGGCTTTTGACATTTCAATCATATTGGGTAAAATTGCAAGTTTATTCATTAATTGTAATGGGAGATCTGTATCTTTTACGCAGTATTCTGCAATTTCAGTAATATCTTGAGGGGTTCCTTTTGCGAATTTCTGAAACATTAATTTATAAGGCATATCAACTTTGTTATCTTTTAAAAAATGCTTTGATACATTATTTAATGAATAACTTTCAAGTTTATGTTCTCTTTTCATAATAACAAGTAAATCTATTTGTAAAATACCAAGAGTATCTACCATTTTATAATCAGAAGCACCGTAAGCACCTGAAGTGAATTGTTTAGTTATACATTCACTTTCTTTGTTATCAATTTTGCTTAAATAAAAAAAATTATTAGCTTTAACTTTTTGGGCACGTGTGTACATATACCAAAGATCAAACCCCCATATATTATAACCAATAAGTATATCAACTTTTTCTCGTTTTATAAGATTTTTCCAAGCAACAAGGACATCTTTCTCGTTATTATACCATTCAACTTCAACGCCATCGATTTTATTGCATTTTTTTAATGTAATTATATGTTTTTTGTACGGTTCTGGTTCTCCACAAATTTGTAAAGTTGTTGCAATTTGTATAACAGCACTTGAATCATCTTTAGGGTCAGGAAATCCACCGTCACTACTATATGTTTCAATATCAAATGATGCTTGTACTATTGGTGCAATAGTTTCTGTTTCAGTTCCAATAACGTTTTTATAATTATCAACATAAATCTCAATATCAACATTACTTGTTTTATCGTCGAGTGTTTCATACATATCAGTATCAATTAAGCACCAACCAGCCATTTTTATATTTTGAAGGTGGCAAAATCTAAGCATGGGGTCAATATTTGATTCATAAGGTTGGTAATTATTTGATAAGATCTTTAAAACCCTATAAAATGCTCTTTTTGTTTTGAATGTAAATTTAAGAAAAGGAAATAATTCATCGTTGGTAAAATACATAAATTTCTTACGATGAACACATTCAACACTAATTAATGTATCATTTTCATTATTTTCAACCCATTTAGATTTACCATTTTTATCAACTTCTTTGTATCGATTAATAAGTTTATTACGAACTGTAGATTCTATTTGAATCTTTTCTTCTGGATTATCAATTTCAATAAAAAAAAAAGGTTGAAAGTAAGTTTTACACATAATACTTTGACCATCTTGTGTTCGACCAAAAGTAGTTACATAAAACTTATTTTCATTTTCATCAAAGTAATCTTCGTCGCCTGAATGCCAAGATATACATTGGAAAGATATCATAATATAACAAAAATTCTTTTTCTTAAATATTTAACACAATTGGGTTTTTTTACATATATTTGGAAAGATTTTGGAAGTTTTTACGGTATTGAGGTTGGGGGCCGAAAGGATTCATAATACCTGTATTGGTTTTAACGTATTTTTTGCCATTAGCATTTTGATGTTTTTTACGTAAAACACCTTGTGAGTTGTAAATGTTTTCGTTTGTTTCAACAAGAGAGTTATTACTTGTTAGTCTTCCACGTTTGCCGTTATTAGCAAGAACTTGTTTTCTACCGTTATTGGTAACGTAATAAACAACGTTGCCATTTTTCTTCATGGTGCGAACAGAACCCCCTGCGTTTATAATTTCGCCAACATTAAGTGTTGTATTTTCGAGGGTTTTATTAAAGTTATTTACTAAATTGTTAGCGGCTTCCATATTGTTAATAGCTCTATTTACGTTTCTTTCGGCAGCGGATTTATTGTTATTTTTCATATTGGCATTGGCATTTCTTAATTCATTAGCAGTTTCTTCTAAAACCATATTTGTGGCTTGATTAACATTATTCACTAGTTGATTAATAGCGTTGTTAACTTGTGTCATATTGTTGGCAAGAGTATTTGATTGCTCAGTATTTAAAGAATTGCTATTTCCAATATTAACATTTTGTTCTTGGACGGCAATGGCATTTTCTAATTCGGGAATATTTTGTCTGGTGACGTTGTTGGCTGTTGTAACTGCGGAATTGTTTGAACTCATTTACTTTAATTTAGAAAAAAAAATAATGAAAATAAAGGATGTTTGGAATAAAAAATGCTTCAATTAAAGAATTTAATTATTTACAAATTTTTTTATCCGCTTTATTATTTTCCGCATTTAATCAATTTATAAGAGGTTTAAACGTTGACTTAATAGCTCCTCTTTTAAATGCAATATTACCAGGTGATGTAACAAAACCAATTATAATATTAGGGGTTCCCTTTTATATGACACGATTTATAGTAAGATTAATAAACATGTTTTTATCTATTTTTATAGTATATTTAATTGTTAAACAAGCAAATAAAAAGAATATAAAGCTTTAACTTTGAACATCGGTTTTAAATAAATCTGGAACCGCATCATCATTAAAGTGATTTGCTATCATATATGTGAGTAAGGTACTGAAGAAAATTACAAAAATTATAGAGATTATAGCAAAAGTATTTATTGGTTTAAACGTAGACTTAGTAAGAGCTACTGGAATTAAACAACCGACAACTATACCAAAAAGTTCAAATAAAGGTCTAATCCAATGGGCAAGCTGCTTTGAATCATAAGCTGTGCTGCTTGTCATCATACTTGAAATAGAACTTCCCATTAAAGCTCCCAACCCGTCTGAAAATGTATTACCTAACATACTTTTAACAGTAGAAGTTTGATTTTTAATTCCGGGTAATTCTTCAATAGCTTCAGTTCCTACCATCATTCCAAAATTATCTAAAAACCCAAAAATTAAAGGGCCTATCATTCCTGATAATATAATACCAGGTACATTAGCTTCTTTATTGTTTGTGCGTTGATCAATTTTTTCATCTGTAAATCCGAAAAGGTATAAAAAGTAAAACATAAAACCTATAGAAATTAATATAATTAATCCTAAAGGTATACCTTGTTGTTTGTTGTTTTCTGCCATTAAATTAATATAAGACTTTTAAAATGATTTCCAGTAAAAATTATATTTAAAGATTTTCCTTTTTTCTTAAGTTTGCTACAAAAATTTGGAAATCGTTTTAAGTTTTCGTCATAAACTTCAATTCCTTTATAACCTTGTTTGTGAATATATTTACTTAAAGCAAATAATTCAATACATCCGCCCCAATATTTTTGTTTTAACATATTTTTTACATAAATATTTGCTCTCTTTTTATGATTAGTTTCTGAAGATTTTACCTCACTTGAAAGAATTTGAATAACAGTTTCATTATTATTTTCAATTTCTTTATATAAACTTATTGAAGCAATAACTCTTAAATGTTTTCCGAATTTAATATACTGTTTTTCTGTTGGAAATTTCTTAAATGTATCATAAAATAAAGAAGAAGCAATTGCATAGTACATACAATTTCCATCACCTACAACATTAAATATTCGAAACTTATGTTTCATACTTCTTTTACATAAACAAAAAAATATATATAATATTCCAAATAAAACAAATATAACATTCTTTTCCATAGTAAAAAAAAATATTTTTTATATTAATGGCTAATAATAATAAAAATGTATGCTCCATGAAACCTCTTGATATTCTTATGTATGTAGTTATTGCGTATCTCCTTTATGTTATAATCGCACAAAAACCTATTATCCCTAAAGAAATGAAAGGTGTTAAAAAAGCTGTCCAACCTGTTACAAAAGCTGTTGAACCTATTACAAAACCTATAGCTAAAGCTGTAAAACCAGCTGGGTCTGTAATTCAACATGCTGGTTCCACAGCTGGTACCATGGGTAATTCCGCTGTTCAAGGTGTTGAAGCTATGCAAAACAAACAACGTCGTGAAGCTATGCAAAACAAACAACGTCGTGAAGCTATGCAAAACAAACGTCGTGAAGGTATGCAAAACAAAATAGAAGGTTACAGTACAAGTTCTACTAAATATGCTAATTTTTAATTTTGATACCTTTCCATCCAGTTTTTTGTGATCCGTAAACTTTTTCCATTTGTTCTTTTACAGTATTACGCGTAGGTGCTTTTTCTCCAAAATTATCCTGGTGCCATTGTTTATAAACAATGTAAACGCTTGAAATTGTTAAAATCTCTTTTTTATCATCAACAGTTTCAAGTTTTTCATCAATAAATTCAAGAAAGAAATTACTCTTTCTCTGATAAGATCTTGTAAATCTCATTACAGGTTCTGGTTCTTTGAGACCTTGTTTTTTGTAAAGGTCATACATACTAAGTAAAATTCCCATAAAGGGTTTAGTCCATCCTTTTAGTTTTTCTGGAATATCAATATCTTTTTTGAATTCATTAGGTTTTAATGGATTAGGTTCATCAACAAATTTTGAAGGGAAATCTACAACTCGAATACGTCTCCAAGTTCCACCATCATCTGAAGGAATATTAGGTAAATCGTTGCATGCTAATATCATATGAAATTGTGGCTTAAATTCAAACGGTTCTCTATATAAAGGTCTTGCCGTAATAGTATCACCACCACTAAGTTCTTTCATATAACCTACATGAATTCTATCTTCTTTTTCTGGTTCTTGAAAAGTAAGAAATCTTTTTCCCATAGTTTTTGCTATTTCTGGATTTGCTGCTGAAGATGACCCACGTTTATGAGTTAACACAGTTACTGGCAATTTTATACTGTAATCATTAAAAGCATATTCAACGAGATCTAAAAGCTTTGATTTGCCATTACTTCCTGAACCAGTCCAAATATGAAACTTTTGTTCCCCTGTTTTCCCACATAAAAACGAAGCAAGTAATTTTAAAACATAAACTCTAACATCTTTATCCGGTAATACTTTTTCAATAAATTCCAAAAGTTCTTTCGCATTCTCATTTTTTTGATCAAACATTTCATCAGAATATTCAATTCCTGTACTCATTGTTACCATATCATCTGGATATCCATCTCTAAAGTTCATTTCATTCAAATCAAACACCCCATTTTCAAATCCTAAAAGATTTAAATTTGAATCCAAATTATTTTCAAAATTTGTTCTTTTGAAAAGATCTCCACATTCTTTTATAACTTGGTCCTTAAAGCCTCTATTTTGTGTTAAACTTATAGCTTTTAAAACTTTTTTTCGGATTTCAACTTTTTCTTTAGCTTCATCTGGATTTTCTAAAGCTTTATTGTTAAGTTCATGTATTAACTCAAAATAATCATCAGCAATTTCTGTCGAAATCAAAGAACGTAACTCTGAAGCTTTGTCAATTTGATTCCAACGATGATTCGAAAATTCCCACCAAATATCTTTTGATAAACTCGCACAAATAAACTGAGACCCATATTTTATAAACATTAATTTGGCAGTTCCAAAATGAGTACAGTCAATATTATTATTTAAAGTCTTAGATGTAAGCATTTTTTTATGTTTTTGATATTCACTTGGGGAATCTACTTTAGCCCATAAATTCAAACTTGCTATTGTTAATTTTGGACCATCTCTTTGTTTAAAAGATTTCCACTTTTTCTCTGGCTCTCCATCCTTGTATTTTGAAGACCCTTTACTAAACTCTATAAAAACATCAAGTAAACTGTAGCTTATACTTGATAAACAATACCCAACATGTATCCAAGAAGTATAATTATCACTTCTTTCCTTACTTAACATTTTTGTCAATACTTTTGCTATTTCAATATGGTCAGTTTCACATAACACGGGTAAAGTATTTGAAATTTCTTGTTGATTTAAATCAACAATAACATTTGTTTTTTCAGTTTTATTTCGAATACTTAATAATGTTATTAATTCTAAATTAGAATAAATTAATTCTGTTTTTTGGAGCGTATCATCCAAAATATAAGAGAGTTTGTAATATTCACTATTCTGTTTTGTAGAACCATATAAAAACCATCCACTATTTTTAATTACAGCTTCATCTAATATATCTTCATTTTTTGTTAATGTTTTTAAATCATCAAATAATTTTGAATCTTCCAATTTTTTTAATACAAGTTTTCTTATATGATATTGAATGTCAGGTTCCGAAACAATATAAGGATAAACAATATGAAGCCCATCTTTAATATAACCATCTTGTCGAACTGGTTTAGATTTTTCAAACACAAAAGCTAACAATCTGGGATTTTCAAAACATACACTAAGAATCTCATTATAAAACTTAATAAAAGTTTCAATCAAAAATGATGTATATTTTCTTTCAATTCCAATATCAATTGGAAATTTAAAATCTATATCAATTAATACAGGAGACAATTCTTTATGAATTTCTGTCATATAAAGAGAATCACCCTTTTCAAAAGCTTCAGTATAAAGTTGTAAAAATGTATCATATTTATCTTCTGGAATGCACCACCTTCCTGGATTTGGTGGCAAACTCGCATTTGTACAATTTTCTTTTCCACAAGAATTCAGAAATTCTTGTAAGGTCATTAAATTATTAAAAATATAATTTTTTAAACTTATTTACAATTAAATTTTTTATTGTTTTTAATATAATGATATGTCAACGAAATGTCATATGTTACAATACTAATTCCAGAGGGGAAAAACATAAAGGCATACGTAAAAGTATTATAGCCGAAAGACGACAACAAGATACAACTTTACGTAAATCTTTTGGTGCGATTTCAAGAGAAGAACGAAAACGCTTTAATAATATATGGGAAACTCATAAGGAATTTTTTGGTAATAATAAAGAAGAAGAAAGTTCATCTCCAGAAGTGATAATAAACAAAGATGATATTGAAGAAATTAATAGTTTTTTTGAATCAGATTAAAATATTTTTTTTTGGATCTTGTAAACATTAAATAATGTCGCTAAACAGCATACAATAAATAATGAATAATCATCATAAGTTAAACTCTGACTTGCCAATATTGCAAATAAAGTACTCATTTGTAATGTTTGTAAATCACTTCGAGTAGATTTTATATTTCTTTTTATTTCAGATTTGGATTTTTCTAATGTGTTTATTGAATTGTTAATAGATTTTATACGACTTGGCATTTCAATTGCACTTGTAGCAATTTTTTGTATATCAATGGCTTCCATTACTTCTTCATTAATAATAGGTGTTATATATTCTACAAAATTAAAATTGGAATCTAATTGTTTGCATATTGTATCAACAAGTACAATTGATTTTCCTAAAAATAAAAATTCAGGAGGCAATATGAAAGGTCTTTCTCTAACTAATGATTCATTTAGTTCTTGTTGAATTACTGTATTATTTAATTCTGTTGTATCATAATTTTCAAAAAAAAGAAGCAAAGCATCTAAAAATGTAATAATATCATCAGGGTCTTTTGTTGGTATTATTAATTCTAATTGAATCATTAAATGTACTAATTGTCTTGTATCTCTTTGAATAATACAAACTAATAATTCATCAATCTTTTCAGAAATTTTTTCAGGTATATTAACAACTAATCCAAAATCAAAAAAAACCAATTTTCCTTCAGAACTTATTGCCAGATTACCAGGATGTGGATCGCCATGAAAAAATCCATAGTCCCTTACTTGAATTATATAACTATAAACAATAGATCTTGTAATATTTTGAAAATTTGCATTTTTTTCTCTTAATTTTTCAACATTAGTAATTTTTATACTTTCTATATATTCCATAATTATTACATTATTTGTTGATTCTTTTGTATAAATTTTTGGAATTTTTATCCAACTTTTTGATTTAAACATTTTAAAAAATTTCATACCATTTTCACATTCCTTATTATAATCAATTTCATCTAAAACATATTGTGTTGCATCGTCTAATAATTTTTTAGCCGATGGTCCTGTTGATATACCAATCAAATTCAAAACATTTAGAATATCACTAATATTTTGAGTATCAGACTCAATCAATTCCTTTATTCCAGGTCTTTTTACTTTTACAATTATTGATAAACCATTATTAAGTTTTCCTTTATGAACTTGTCCTAAACTTGCCGATTTAAAAGGTTTATTATTTATACACAAAAATTTGTTTAATCCTATCTCTGACTCAAGTATTTCCATAACATCATCTGAATCTAAAGGGTCTACATTGTCTTGTAAAGATTCCAATTGAGATGTAAAATCTTCAGGAAACACATCAGTTCTTGTTGATAAAATTTGTCCTAATTTTACAAAAGTTGGACCTAATTTTACTAGTTCTTTATTTGTCCATTTACCAAATATTTTCATATCATTCTTGTAATTATTTGTATTTTTTGACATTAATTCAATCTTTTTTTGTTTATAAACAAATTTTGAAGCAAAATCCCACGTCTTTAATTTTTGTTTTTGTAAATTTGTAAGATTTACTTTCTTCATAAAAGATTATAATATTATTTACTTTAAATAATGTTTATAAACAACAAAATTTTTATGGGTTTGTTTGTTATAGCTGTTGTATTTTTTGCATATAGATATTTTGCAATACCATTTATTGAAAGTACAAAAGTTTATCAAACCGATCAAAATCTACAAAAACATTTAGACGTAATTTATTCATGTGAAGCTTTTTATCCTCATGGTATGATAAAATTAAAAGATTATATTAAAAAGTTTTTTGTTTGTTATTCTGAAAGTTTATTGGTTTCTTCAAAATTAACAAAATTAAAACTTTATAAAGATAAATGTATGAAATACATATATAGTATCAAACATAGACTTCATAATGATGCTAAATTAGATAACAAATATGACAATGCTACAGAAAATATAAATAATTTATTAGAAAACTATATTTATAATGCAAATAATAGAAATAATCAATTTTATTTTCCCTCTAGATAAAAAGTTTTCCGTTTTTTGAAAAAACTTAATAACGTTCTGAATTTTAATGAAACAAAAGTTTAAAGTTCCTTGGAAAACTTTTAAAGGGACAAAAAAATTATCAAATATTAAAACATTTGTGATCAATCTAAAACGAAGACATGACCGCCTTTTGAAATTACAAGAAAATATTCCAATATCTAATTATGAAGTTTTTGAAGCAATAGATGGGTCTTTAATAGATAATCCATCTTCTTTAAAACCAGGAGA
>MDTC01253617.1_pt1 | contig 11977 bp, 10 predicted proteins | sample 811181 | NCBI WGS metagenome assembly MDTC01 (sample SAMN05326644, study PRJNA326480) | marine metagenome | isolation source: seawater | place: Pacific Ocean: North | collected 2011
CCACCACCAAGTAAGTAAAAACCCAAGGCTGCTGATTCACCATAAGTTGGTATTACAACTCCATTTGAGCTTTTATTTTTTTGATTCGGTAAAAATGCAAATGGTAATCCTAGTGGAGTAGGAATATCTGCTATATGTAAATTGACTGGACCCGTTACAATTTTGTCGTTAGGTTTAATTATCGCTTTTCTAAGTTTGAAATAAAAATGTGGATGGTCTAAATTACAAGTTGTGTAAAGAGCATTTTTTATGTGTATATCGCCATTATTTTGTCTTTTAACCTTCTGACCTTGTATAAAACTTTCACCTTCTTGTAGTTTTACTTGGTAGGTGATTCCTTTTTTTGTTTCAAAATTATATTTTAATGAATCTGATGTTGTTGAAGTAGAACCATCCGAAAGAATAGGTAATCCAATTTTATTTTTAGCGCTATCTAAACAAAAACTTGCTTTAACAGTTTTGTTCTCAAAATTAAATTCAATAATACATGCATCAAGAATTATTTCTCCGTAATCAATGTGAGCGTTTTTATAAAGAAATGTTTTTTTATTTTCAAGATCCAAAATCATTGAATCATCAGCGTAATAGTTAATTTCACTATCTAGTTGGCTTGATTTTTGTCTATTTTCTATTTGACTTGAAAAATATTTCGTATTTATTAACAGTAAAAAGAGTATAATTAGCCGAATAAAATATGTTAACGGATTATTCAGCTTATTAAATTTGATTTTAGAGTATTTTATGTATGGATAATTGTTCAAAAATATATTAATGAAATAAAAAGTATTTTATTTTGAAAATTAACACAACAAATATAACGGTACAATGTTTAAGAAAGTATTTATTATCAATACTTTGTGTTTTAATTGCAATTATTTCTTTATCGCAAACTGGTTTGGGTATAAACAAAGTTGTAATTGATCCAGGGCATGGTGGAAAGGACCCTGGTGCAATAAGTCCAAAAAATAATTATGAAAAAACAGTAGTTCTGAAGGTTAGCTTACTATTAGGTGAATTAATAAGAGAAGAATTTCCAGATGTTGAAGTTGTTTTTACAAGAGATGACGATAGATTTATAGGGTTAGCTAAAAGAGCAAAAATTGCCAACCAAATAGGTGCAGATTTGTTTATTTCAGTTCATGCAAATGCTGTAGAAAATTCATCTGCTAATGGATTTGAAACTTGGGTTTTAGGTTTGCATAAGACCAAGGCAGCTCTGGAAGTTGCAAAGTTTGAAAATTCAGCAATCCTTATGGAAGAAAATAACGAACAAACGTATTCTGAATTTGATCCAAATGATCCAGATGCCTATATTGCTTTATCCATGCGTCAAAATGCATTTCTGGATCAAAGTCTAATATTGGCTAACTCCATACAAAAAGATTGTCAAACTAAACTAGGTCTTAGAAACCGAGGTGTAAAGCAAGCAGGATTTATGGTTTTGTATAGAGCGACAATGCCTGCAGTTTTACTTGAACTAGGATTTCTTTCAAATATAAAAGATGAAAAGCTATTAATTTCAGAAAGTGGTCAGCTTAAATTGGCAAAACATATTTTTGATGGATTTAAAAATTATAAAAAAATGTACGATAATGTAGATAACTCTCTGTTGGTAAAAAAAGAAATAAATAACGATTTTACGAAGGAAAGTGCTTCTTCTTCCAAAATTTATAAAGTACAGATTGCAACATCTTCAAAAAAAATAGCTACACTTCCAGAGAACTTTAATGGTCTAAAAGACGTAGAAGTGTATCTTAGTGGCAAATTTTATAAATATACGTATGGAAATTGTGAAAATTCCGAATGTATAGCTAACAAACTAAAAGAAGCCCAAAATGCCGGTTTCAGCACTGCGTTTACTGTTGTTTTTGAAAATAGTAGAAGGAAAGACTGGAAAAGGCTTTAAATGATGACTCATGAAATCAAAAAAGGAATTACTTATTGGACTAATCTCAATAATAGGGATTGTTGGCTTAGTTGTGGGTTTTTATTTTCTTAAGGGACAAGAAATTTGGAAGTCTAGGTATGTGTATTATTCTTCATACAAAAACACTGAAGGTTTAAATACTGGGAGGCCCGTTAATCTTAATGGTTTACAAGTTGGAATTGTTACTGATGTATCATTTCAAATTAATGATATTTCTAAAGTACTTGTTGAATTTGAGTTAAATGATCCTGTAATGAAAAAAATTCCAATGGGTTCAAAGGTAGTTTTAAACTCTGACTTGCTTTCTGGTGCATACCTTGACATTGTTTGGAATGACTCCACTGAGTACTATCAATTAGGAGACACTATACCATCTTCAGTTTCTTTGGCTTTGGAAGATCAAATAAATGAGAGGTTATTGCCATTAGAGAAGAAAACAAATGAGTTAATTAGTACTGCGGACTCTGCAATTAAAACAATAGAAGCAATATTCAGTCGTAATACAGATAATTTAGATCAATCTTTTGATGGCATTAGAAATGCAATTAATAATTTTGAAAGTGTTTCTTTAAGGGTAGATACATTAATCAAAGCTGAAAAGTATAAGATCAGTAAAATATTGGAGAATGTAGAATCAATTACTGGTAATCTCAAACAAAATAATGAGCAGGTTGAAAGTGTTCTTTATAATATTGCAGAAATCACAGATAGTTTATCAAGATCTGATATTATTGGAACTGTGAATAATGTTAAATCATCACTCGAACAAGTGAATTTAATTTTATATGATGTGCAGAACGGAGACGGAACGTTAACTCACCTTATTAAAGATTCGGTAATGTATTTACAGTTTGTTCAAATGTTGGATGAAGCAACCAGATTAATTGAAAATATTAAAACACATCCTGATAGGTATCTTCAGTTTAGTATTTTTGGAGGAAAAAATAAGAGTATCCTAGATGCTCGTGAAGAAAAGCTGCTCAAAAAATTTGCAAAAGACTCATTGTCAAATTAAAATTTATTTGTTAACACATTAATTAAATTTGCCAACAAATAGTATGCATGCATAACAATTTTTGTATATTTGTATTAGTAGAACATTATTAAATAAAATATGTTTCAGATAATAGTATTTGCGGTAATATTAATTTTTACATTTTCCTATTTTGGTTGGAACATTTACAAAGTTAGGAGCAACATACTGATGGGAAAATCTTTAGATAGGTCGGATAGAAAGTATGAGAGAATGAAAATGATGCTTTTGGTTGCATTTGGTCAAAAGAAGATGTTTCAAAATATTATTCCTGCAATTTTACACTTCTTCATTTATGCTGCTTTTGTCATTACGTCAACAGAACTTATTGAAATTATAATAGATGGATTAACTGGAAACCATCGTTTTTTCGCAAATTATTTAGGCTTTTTTTATGTCATTGTAATCAGTACAATTGAGCTGTTATCGATACTCGCATTTGTTGCTACCATTATATTTTTAGCTAGAAGAAATTTATTAAAAATTCCACGTTTTCATATGGATGAAATGACAGGTTGGCCAAAGCTAGATGGAAATATTATTTTATATGTAGAGATATTACTAATATTCTGCATTTTTACAATGAATGGAACAGATGAAGTTTTACTTAATAATGGTTGGTCGCATGCCCATGTGAATAGTAATTCTTTTGGTTTTGCTGTTTCAAGTTTCTTAGGACCACTTTTATTTGGAAATTTAGACCATTCAACATTAGTTATTTTAGAAAGGATAGGGTGGTGGGGACATTTAATTATGGTATTCGGTTTTTTAAATTATCTTCCTTATTCAAAGCATTTTCATATAATTTTAGCATTTCCAAATACTTATTACAGTAACCTTGATGACAAGGGAAAACTTACGAACTTAAGTAATGTAAAAAAAGAGGTTGAAAATATGTTTGATCCAAATTTCGATCCATATGCAGCTCCACCCGATACAGATGGTGCAGAACCAGAACGATTTGGCGCTAAAGATGTTACAGATTTGACATGGAAAAGTTTAATGGAAGCATACACATGTACAGAATGTGGAAGATGTTCATCAGCTTGTCCTGCTAATCAGACTGGTAAGAAACTAAGTCCAAGAAAAATAATGATGGATACAAGAGATAGAATGGTTGAATTAGGAGAAAATAGGAGAAAGAATGGAAAAGATTATGTGGATGGAAAATCTTTATTGGGAGATTACATATCACAAGAAGAAGTTTGGGCTTGTACATCTTGCAATGCATGTGTGCAAGAATGTCCGGTAAATATTGATCCTTTATCAATAATAATTGATTTAAGAAGATATCTAGTTATGGAGGAGTCAAAAGTTCCTTCAGAACTTGCTGGAATGCTTACTAATATTGAAAATAATGGTGCTCCTTGGCAATTTGCACAGGCAGACCGTTTAAAATGGGCTGAAGAATAATGGAAAAATTGATTGTTCCCACAGTTGCTGAAATGCTTGCAAGAAATGAGCGTCCTGATATTTTATTTTGGGTAGGTTGCTCAGGAAGTTTTGATGACAGAGCAAAAAAAATCACAAAGTCAATTGTTAAAATTTTAAATCATTGTAAAATTAAATTTGCAGTTTTAGGTCCTGAGGAGTCTTGTACTGGTGACCCAGCAAAGAGAGCTGGTAACGAATTTGCGTTTATGATGCAAGCAATCCAAAACATTGAACTACTTAAAGGATATGAAATTCAAAAAATTGTAACTGGATGTCCACATTGCTTTAATACACTTAAAAATGAATACCCCGAACTGGGTTCAGACTTTGAAGTTGTTCACCATACTCAGCTTATAAATGAGTTGATTAGGAATGGAAAACTTTCTATGAAAGGTGGAGGAGCTTTTAAAGGTAAAAAAATCACTTTTCATGATCCATGTTATTTAGGTAGAGCCAATGACGTTTACCAAGCTCCGAGATCAGTTCTTGAAAACCTAGATGCTGAGTTAGCTGAAATGAAGAGGTCTAAAAGTAACGGATTATGTTGTGGTGCTGGTGGAGCCCAAATGTTTAAAGAAGCAGAAAAGGGAAATAAAGAAATAAATATTGAAAGGACGGAGGATGCATTGGCTATTAAGCCAGATTTTATTGCAACTGGTTGTCCTTTTTGTAACACCATGATGACTGATGGGGTTAAACATTTCGAAAAAGAAAGTGACATCAAAGTTTTAGATGTCGCAGAGCTAATAATTAATGCCGCAGATTTATGATATTTAAAAATTTATCACCCAATGCAAAAGTATGGAGTTATATTACAAACTCGTCTTTGCGGGACATAAACAATGAAAAATTAAAAAATAAATTTGATGAATTTTTTTCCACTTGGAAATCACACGGAGAAAATATAAACGGGTCTTTTAAGATTGTTAATAATCACTTTCTTTTAATTGCAGCCGATGTAAATGGTAATAATTTGTGCGGTAGAGCTGTCGACTCTCAGGTAAGGTTTATAAAGGAAATAGAGTTTGATTTTAGTTTAAGTCTATTGGATAGAAACAATATGGCATTTGTAAAAGATGGTGTTATAAAATGTTTTAAGTTCAAAGATTTAAATTCTTTATTCCTTAGTAAAACTATCTGTGATAAAACGCTTTTGTGTAACACATTTATTACAGTAAATGAAGACGAAATTTATTTACCTCTCGGCAAATCTCCCTTTGCTTCATTATATTTATCTTCATAAGTCCTTTTAGGATAGATAAAAAAATCGTCAATAAATTTCCCTTTATCATTTGGTTGTAAAGGCTGTGTCTTACCCTTGGGATTACTTTGAAAATTTATTGAACTTATTTGGTTATCATCAATGTAAATATCCATTTTTTCGCAAGTAATATCATTTAAATCTGTGACAATTGAGTCATTGTCATCTATTGAATAATAAATGACTTTTCCACCTCCTTTTACCTTAAGTAACCACATTTTGTTTTTATCAAAAAAACCCTTAATAAAATTGCCTTTAATTTGATCGTAATGAATACTATCTTTTTGATTAATAATCATTGAATTATTTTTTATATCCATTTCATATATAATTCCATCATGAATTTTAAAATTAATTATGTCTCCGGAAATTTGATTGCTATCAATCCACAAAATAGGTTGTTCAATACATTTCATTACAGAGTCATTCTCATTAAAATAAATTGAATCGCAATCTCCTTGAATTTGAGTCCCGTCAATAATAACATTGTTATAGCAAAAAATATCAGATTTTATGCTATCACTAACTTTTAGAAATTGATCGGCATAAATTATAAGTGTGTCTGTGGAATCACTTTGAGTTAGAATTGAATTTTTATATATAATAGTTGAATCATTGTTTTCGTTGTGAATCCCATATTTACCTCGAATAATCACGTTATTACTATCTTCAATTATCTTAACATTTCCTTCAGCGTAAGAAATTCCAGAAAATTCGTCATAGAAAATACTGTCTGCATAAAGGGTATGATTATCACTCTGTATATATATATCTCCTTTTAATGAAGATTGGTTATATTTATTATCAAACCAACCTTTTTCACAATTGATTATACTGTTCTTGGTTATTATTTTAGTACTTCCTATTATCTCAGTATTTTCTTTCTTTGTATTGTATATTAAGGTATCAGATGAAATTTTATAATTCTCGTGGTCTAAGGTTACATTTTCTTTAAAAAATAATTTATTAATTCTTGTTAAAAATGTTCCTTTTTGACTAACAATAACATAACCTTCTTTCTTATGTTTTATTTTTCCTGTTTGACTGTAATAAGCAATTTTATCTTTCTGATTGAAAATTAATGATGGAGTTTCAAGCTCAATTTCCGGGTTAATCACTTTAACATTCCCATAAATTAAAGCCTTTTGTTCATTTCCAAAATAATGAAGGCTATCTCCAAAGAGTTCCAGGCTATCGTTTTCAATAATCTTTATGTTTTTGTAAGCTATAAAGGAGTTATCAGTTCTATTATAGTTTGCGCTATCGCAGTACATTTTGGATTTATTATTAGTAAATACTACATTATCCCATAATATCAAGAGTTTTTTATTGTTTAAGATAACCCCTTTACTCTGTTTAGATTTAAATTTTATTTTGGTAGATTGACCTACATAAAAGTGAGTTGTAAGTATAAAAGCGGTAATTAAACTTAGTGTAATACTTTTCATGTGACTTATATCACAGATCTTTTTGTGACTTATCTAATAATTGTTTCAGTTCTTTTTGGCCCTACAGATACTATTTTGATTGGGACATTTAGCTCTTTTTCTAAAAAATCTATATATTCTGAAAGTTCTTGCGGGAACTGCTTTTCTGAGCGAATATTTGTAATATCTTGATTCCAACCTTTAAATTTTTTTAAAACTGGCTTTGTATTTTCATTTAATTCGAAGGGAAAGTAATCTATTTTTTCTCCGTTTTCTAAATAATGTGTACAAACAAAAATTTCGTCAAAACTGTCTAATACATCAGCTTTCATCATAGATAATTCAGTTACTCCGTTTATCATTATTGCATATTTTAATGCAGGTAAATCCACCCATCCGCATCTTCTTTCTCTTCCTGTAGTGGCACCGAATTCATGTCCAATACTTCTCAATTTATTTCCAATTTCATTTTTTAGTTCTGATGGAAAAGGACCGCTACCAACTCTTGTACAGTATGCTTTAAAAATACCAATTATATTGTTTATTTTATTTGGTGCGATTCCTAAACCTGTACATGTTCCAGCTGTTACCGTGTTACTAGATGTAACAAATGGGTAGGTCCCAAAATCAATATCTAGTAGTGTACCTTGAGCACCTTCAGCAAGTATTTTTTTTCCTTTTTTTTCTGCATTATTTAAAAAATGCTCGCTATCAATATGATTAAAGTTTTTTAAAAATGAAATACTTTCAAAAAATTCCTCTTCCATATTTTTGCATTCATTTAAAGCCTCAGGACTTTTTAGAATTTGGATATGCTTATCTCTTAGGGTATTATACTTTGTCTTAAAATTTTCTCTTTTTACATCACCAATTCTCAGTCCATTTCTACCAGTTTTGTCCATATAGGTAGGTCCAATTCCTTTTAATGTTGAACCGATCTTACTTTTACCTTTTGCTTTCTCAGAAGCTTTGTCAAGTAATTTGTGTGTTGGTAATATTATGTGTGCCTTTTTAGAAATTAATAATTTCGATTTTACATCTACATTTAAGTCCTCTAATTTTTCTATTTCATTTTTCAAAATTATAGGATCAATAACAACACCATTTCCTATTATATTGACAACATTATCTCTAAAAATGCCTGATGGTATGGTATGTAAAACATGCTTTAGTCCTTCAAATTCAAGTGTGTGACCAGCATTTGGGCCACCTTGAAATCTTGCTATGACATCATATTTTGGTGTTAGAACATCTACAATTTTACCTTTTCCTTCATCTCCCCACTGAAGGCCTAATAGTACATCTACTCCCATTTTACTTTTTATTTATATAGTCTTGAATACTTAAAATATTATTTTCAATTTTGAATATAGTATTCAACTTTGTAGTTATTAGTAGTTGATTGATATTACTATTTATATTACATAGTATAAGATCACCTCCATTGTTTCTTGCTACTGTTAATAGCTTTAAGAAATTATTAAAACCAGAGCTATTGATGTAATTGAGTTCTTTAAGATTTACAATGATAATATTGTTTGATTCATTGATCATATCTGAAAGTTCATTTGCCATTTTCAAAGCATCGTTGTCTATAATAAGTTTTCCCTTTAGGTCAACCCATATATAAGGTTGTTGTTTGTGTATTCTAAATTCAAACATTTATTTTTTCTTTTTGCCATAAAAATATAATTTATGATCATCAATTTCTACATCATAAATTTCTTCTAAAGTTTTTCTAATATTTTGTATTCTTGGATCACAGAACTCTATTACATCACCACTATCTAGTATCAAATGATCATGTTGCTTAAATTCAAATGATTTTTCAAAATGGGAGCTATTTTGACCAAATTGGTGCTTTTTAATAAGGTCGCAATCTAAAAGAAGTTCTATTGTATTATAGAGAGTTGCCCGGCTAACTCTATAGTTTTTTTCTTTCATGTTTACATACAGTTCTTCAATATCAAAGTGACCTTTAATACCATATATCTCTGAAAGAATAGCAAATCTTTCTGGTGTTTTCCTATGTCTTTTTTCAGTTAAATAATTAAAGAAAACTATTCTAACCCTTTCTTGTATGTCTGATAAATTTTCCAAGTAAAATTGTATTTTGTTACAAAAGTAAAATTTTAAGTTTGAATTATTCTATTCTCACCACTTTTTCAATTCCTTCAATGCTTCTTAACTTAACAATAAGTTGATCTAAATGTTCCTTATCATAAACATACAACATAATACTACCTTCAAAAACCCCATCTTTTGAATCAAAATTTAATGATTTCATATTAACTTTTTCTAACTCTGAAATTATTGTAGTTAATTCATTCAATAATCCAACATTATCGATACCAATAAATTTAAGTCCACTTATAAACGCATCTCCAATTTTACTTTTCCATTTTGCACTTAAAATTCGATATGAATAATTTGCTCTTAATTGCTTTGCATTTGGACAATTTTTTCTGTGAATTTTGATTCCGTCATTTATGGTGATAAATCCAAATACATTATCTCCCGGTAATGGATTGCAACATTGTGCAAGTTTATAATCCAGCTTTTGATCTGTTCCTTCTCCAATTAAAATTTCGTGATCAGACCCTTTGACTTTCTTAACTATTGATTCAAAAGTTGTTTTTATACTTTTTGTAATAGATGTTGGCACATAAAGCTGACCTGACTTTTGTCCAATTTCTTTTATTTTACTCAAATCGACATTTCCCTTAGCTATTTGAAAGTAAAATTCAGTATGTTCTTTAAAATTGAAATATTTAAGAAGTATACTTAAATTGTTTTCTGAGAACTCTAATTTAAGGTTGTTTAATTTTCTAATAAGTGTTTCTTTTCCAAGAGTTGCTACTTGTTTTTGCTCTTCTTTTAATGATTGTTTTATTTTAGATTTTGCTTTGGAGGTTATTATGAAATCTAACCAAGCTTCTTTTGGAGTTTGTTTATTTGAAGTTAATATTTCGATTTGGTCACCACTTTTTAACTTGTGACTAAGTGGTACAAGTTTACTGTTAACTTTTGCGCCTATGCACTTAATTCCTACGTCTGAATGAACAAAAAAGGCAAAGTCTAATGCAGTTGCATTTTTGGGTAAAGTAAATAGATCGCCTTTTGGCGTAAATACATATATTTCTTCATTATATAAATTCGTCTTAAATTCACTAAGGAAATCAGAAGTATTGCTCTTATTTTCTATAATTTCTCTTATTTCTCCAATCCACTTGTCAAATCCTGTAGGGTTTGAATTTCCTTCTTTATATTTCCAATGTGCTGCAAGACCTTTCTCCGCGATATCATCCATTCTCTTGGATCTTACTTGAACTTCAACCCATTTTCCAGTTGGGCTCATAACGGTTGTGTGTAAGGATTCATAACCATTTTGCTTTGGATAAGATATCCAGTCTCTAAGTCTTTCAGGATTTGGTATGTAATAGTCTGTAACAATACTGTAAACTTTCCAGCAATCTGCTTTTTCATCATTCGAATCAAGTATAATTCTTATAGCAAATACATCAAATATTTCTTCAAAATCAACTCCTTTGTCCTGAGTTTTCCTGTGGATAGAAGGAATTGTTTTAGTCCTTGCTTTAAGTTCATATTTAAATCCCTGTTTATCTAATTCTTTTTTTATTGGGTTAGAAAATTTTTGGATGAATCTTTCTCTTACAGCTTTTGTTTTTTTTAGCTTCGAAGTAATATTTTGATAATTTTCAGGATAAGTGAATTTAAATGATAAATCTTCAAGTTCAGTTTTAATTGTGTACAGTCCAAGTCTGTGAGCTAATGGTGCATAAAGGTACGATGTTTCAGAAGATATTTTCAATCTTTTCTCTTCCTTCATAGAGTCAAGTGTACGCATATTATGTAATCTGTCAGCAAGTTTTATCAGTATAACTCTCACATCATCTGGGATTGTAAGAAACATTTTTTTAAAACTCTCTGCCTGAGATGATTTAGAAAGATCAAAGTCTGTAGATATTTTTGTAAGTCCATCAATTATATTTCTGACATTTTCGCCAAAATTTGATTGAATATCATTTAAAGTTAATGAAGTATCTTCTACAGTATCATGTAAAAATGCACATATAATAGACACAGGACCGAGTCCAATTTCCTCAGCGCATATTCTAGCTACTGCCAAAGGATGAAATATGTATGGCTCTCCAGATCTTCGTCTCATGTCTTTATGAGCTTCAACAGCCATATTAAATGCTTTTCTAATACTTTTAGTTTCTTCTTTAGTTCTAGAAGTTTTAATAGAACGAAGAACACCTCTGTAAGCATTCAAAATCATTTTATTTTCATCAACTTCTTGCATTTATCCGCTATTTTGATGGGAGTACTAGTGTACTCACATTCCCAAAACCAATTCGAGTGTCACTATTTTGTGAGTATCCTCTCATTATTACTGTATCACCATCATTGATAAATTTTCTTTCGGATCCATCAGGCATATTTATCGGTTTTGTTCCCTTCCATGAAATTTCAAGCATAGAACCAAAAGAACCTTCGCTTGGACCAGAAATGGTTCCGGATGCTAATAAATCACCACATTTTATATCACATCCATTAACTGAGTGGTGTGCAAGCTGTTGATTCATATTCCAGTACATATGTTTAAAATTACTTTTTGTGACGACTTTTTCTTGCCCATTTTGGAGTTTTAAACTAACTTCAAGATTAACATCTATATGTTTTTGTCCACTATATTCTAAATAAGGCAACACTTTTGGGTCTTGTTCAGGTCCTTTAATTCTGTAGGGTTCTAAAGCGTCTAGTGTTACTATCCAGCACGACATTGAACTGGCAAAGTTTTTTGCTAAAAAAGGACCAAGAGGAACATATTCCCATTTTTGTATATCTCTTGCCGACCAGTCATTAAATAA
>MDTC01033283.1_pt1 | contig 11975 bp, 16 predicted proteins | sample 811181 | NCBI WGS metagenome assembly MDTC01 (sample SAMN05326644, study PRJNA326480) | marine metagenome | isolation source: seawater | place: Pacific Ocean: North | collected 2011
TAAATGCTCTATGGCTCGGTCAATGAGTGCCTGACGAGCCGAGGCTTTATCTGCACCTTGTCCATAAGTGCTAATACGAGAGCGTCCATCGTTAGGTAATCCAAACATTACATCTCCAAAGACCAAGGTTTCTCCATCTCGTTCCATGGTGTGTCCAATGTCAGTCATGATGACTTCGTAATCTTCATTCTCTTCGCTGGCAAAAATTGGGTTGGCTACCAGCCACTCGTTAATAAACCACTTAGGAATATCCACTCCGCCATCTACAATATCACCGAAAACATCCATTTCATCTGCGCCTGTTTCAGCACTGATGTATTGAGCGTAGGCATAAGCCAAGGACTTCATCCGACCCATGATAATAATGAGCCCACTTGTTATTTAAGTTTATTCAACCATAATAATTGGTATTGTCGGACTCGGAACTAATACCACGCTCTTTCTTGCTTTGTTTTCGTTGATTCAAAAGCAGGTCTAAAGCGGATTCCATGTGTTGTTGAGAAATGCTGGTTTTGTCTTCTTGATAATCGGATTGTTCAAAAGCCAACATAAAGGCAGTTTGAACCAATTCTTGTAGATAAGCCCCAGAAAATTCTTCAGTTCGCTTCACCACTTCTTTCACATTAATTTTCTTGGTGTTAAATGGAGCCAAATATTTTTCTAAAATCTGTCGGCGGGCTTCAGGATTTGGATAACCAAATTCAATGCGGGAATCAAATCTGCCCGGACGGTCGGCCAAAGCCCAATCCAAATGTTGCGGGTAATTGGTGGTAGCAAGTGTAATCACACCCGAATTTCTCTCTACACCACTAAGAGCATTCAAGAATTCTCCCAATAATGGGTGGTCATGAACCGAAGTTCGGTCTAAACCTCCCAGCGTATCAATATCTTCAATGATAACTAAGGTAGGGGCCAAATGACGAGCCATTTTATAGATTTCAGAGATTTGACCTTCGTGTTTGATAGCATCACGAGCCACATAAATAGTGGTGATATTAGTGGAGTTCATAACCACATTACAACACAAGGTTTTACCTGTGCCGGGTGGTCCTGTAATCAAAACACCACGAGAAGAACGCAAATTCTTTTCCAAATAAACATTCATGTGTGGCACGAAATTAATGATATTTCGGTTTAGGATTTCCATAGAAGAATCTTCCACTACAATATCAGACCAATCTGCCGCAGGAACATCCAAAAATTTGAAATCGGCAGTAAATTTAGCATTCTTGAGTAGCCCTTGAGTGTTAAAGTGGGCTTGCACCTTATCCCAAAGTTGGGTATAACGGTTGCCGTGTTGATTGCTGGCTTCAAAATAAAACTTAATATCAATTTCGTATTGTTCATAAGGCCAAAAAGAGATGACTAAGGGGTGATTATCCTCACGATGTCGCAAGAAAAGAGAGAGTTTGTAAGGAATTTTGAAAGTAAATCCATTGAATTTTTCTTCATTCCAAATTGGTGGAGTTTCGGCATCACCGTATTTGTGATTTTCTACTTTGATAGTTTCATATTCTTCATTGATAACTTCCATAAGAGAATAAGCCCACATGATATATTGACGACCTGAATAATCTCTTTGTTTGATTTCTAAGTTGCTAATATCAGTATTAAAGAATTCGGAAATAGAGGTGTCCATCTGGTCAGATTTATCAATAGAGTTTGCCCAATAATTCAGGGCTTCTTTAATCGGTTCAACGGGAACAGTAATTTCGCCCATCGGAGTGGTAATTTGAAAGTCGGCGGGCTTAGTCAGGGCTGGCATATTTGGTAATTTACCTCATTACCTATTTGAATAAGAGCCATTAAAGTTCTGTGGTGGTAAATACAGGTGTATCTCCCCAACCATCAGGAGTTAATAGCCAATGCCAATGTTTCCTATTATTTTCCCAAGAATCAGCATACCGAGCCAAAAATCCATCTCGGTCAGCAATTGCCTCGGGGTCGGCATGATAACTTTGATACTGTTCATCTTTAGCAGCCATAATTTTTTGAACTAAATTATAGTCTGTTTCTAAATTGTTTTCATTAGCGGAGGTTTGAATGCCTCCTGCAGTGGTTTGCTCATCATGGCAGAGGTAATATCCCATCAAATCTGGCTCATAACTTAAACGATACAAATCTTCGTCAGCATCAGTAAATGGATTTCCTACCATACGCATCCAACAGTCGGTGTCTTCTCCAAAAAACAAATGTGATTGAAAACCACCAATCTCTTCAAAACGACTACGGCGAACCACGCAAGCAGAGGTCATAAGGGGGCGGATAGCAGCGAAAAAATGGTCATGCCCCAATTCCCAATTTTCTGTGAAGCGTTCCCAGAAGCCTTCAACCAAATATCCTGCCATTCTGGAAGTGGTGTAAGATTCTCCTGAAAGCCCAACTAAGGTTTTATCGCAGTTCATAACTCCCCACCACAAAACTTCTCGCTCATCACGGGAAGGCAAATCTTGAGATAACCACTCAATTCTTTCACTATACCAATGGTCATCACTATCTAAAAAAGCAATAAATGGTGCTTTTCCTTCGGCTATGGCTTGATTACGAGCCTGTGAAACGCCTTTTCCAGTTTGACGAAGATAGTGGAAATTGTCTAATTGAAAATCTTGATAAACCTCTTGAATTAAGGAGTATCTTTCATGGTCTTCTGGAGTGCCGTCTACAATCCATGCTTGAAAATTTTGATTTTGTTGTTTTTGCAAGGACTCTAAGGCTTTGCGAATATACTCGGGTCTGGTTTTAAACACAGGCACGATAACATCAAACATAGTATCACCTTATCTTGGTTGTATTTGAATCTTCACCCAAAGAGGCTACCCAAGCCTTCAAAGGGTGGCTCCCAATCTTCCATATGGGATTTAAGGGTGCGATAAGGCATAGAATCTGGTTGCGGTGTGAAGGAAACATTGAAAATACTAATACCACAGTTAATAGCACACCAAACTGCGTCAGCGAAGCCCCAAACCACAGTCCAATCTATCAAATTAGTGGGTTTTTCCCTAACAAAGTAGGGTTTTTTGTAGACATTTTCTACGGAATCTTTGAATATTTCCCACAAATCCATCTTCTTTTGAATAGGTCCCATATCAGAAGGTAGACCAAATTCGGACAAGTAATTTTGAATACTTAGTCCCATGGCACAAACAAAATTGTTAGCGGGTTGGTTGGCAAAACCTACTTCATTGTGATACCACAAAAAAAGCATGGACTCAAACTCTTCTTGGGTCGGCGGGGAATTGGAATCAAACTGACGCTTAAGTTGTCGCAAAAACAGTTGAAAAGATAGCGTGACATCCCACTTGTCGCCCTTAAATGAGGCTGGTTGCTTCAACCAATTCAAAGGTGCAGGAATAGCCATGTGTTAAACACTAAAGGCTTACCTACTTAAAGTATCGGTCTAAATTAGTGGCAATTAGATTACTGCCAACATTGATGAATACCACACCACCTAAAACACCTAAGCCATAGGCTAAAACAGGGGCTTTATTGCGATTAACTAACAGCAAGTTCAAATGAAAGGCTGATACAACCAACCCACCTGCGATTAACAGAACTCCCAATTTTGCAGAATTCATGATTATGCCTCTAATGCTTCCCCGATTTCTCGTAGAGCATCATCTAAGTCGGCACATTCTTCCAAATCAAAGCGAGCCTTGATGTGTTCTACAGTTAATCCCACAATAATGCTGGATGAAAGTGCTAACATAATCAATTTAGTTCCTTCAGCAAAAGAAGGCACCGTCATGGCATTAATAAAACCCTTAAATGTGCCGTCAGATTTACCAAATGTGGTCATGACATAGCCTTGGACAATATCAGAGGTTGCTAAAATTCCTGCCAGAACTAAAGCGTTGCGTAATCTGTTATCCAAGGTCACTCACCATCCTTTATGGAGTAGATGGCTATACCGATTCCAGAAACAACGCCAAGTGCAGAAGTTAAAAGGACGGGTAATACTGTGTTTTTCACAGCATCGCCTTTCAAAAACAACACTGAACCAGCGTTCCAACCTACAATCAAACCCAATAATGAACCCAGTTGGATTCTTCGGGCATCAAGTTGTAGACTCATAGGCTCACCTAACATTTAGCCTCACGGCACTTAGTTTCATTGACACAGCCATGCTGCGCCTCTACTAAGGCAGTTTTAGCCAGTTATGCTCTGTTAGCGGGCTTACATTCCTTGAGCGGAAAGTAGGCTTCGCTTATACCAGTCTACATTGCCGGGGTTGATGCTAATTCCCATCTCCAACAGTTTGTTAGCGATAAGAGCGTCAGGTCCGTCATAGAGGGTATACTTGGTGAAAGCGTATTGGTCTGAACCATTAGCCGCACCCCAAGAGTCAGCGTTGTAAGCGACATACAAGACATCCCAAACTTGACCGGGTAGAACATAGACATCAGGGTAAAGGTTGAAGGATGGTTGGAAATCCAGAGAGCGAGGGTAAGGGCTCGCAGTTCCGGGGATACCATCGTTTGCAACATTGTCTGGGTCAAGGAAGTAATCAGTGGTGTTGATTCTCACTTGAACATATGCTCTTGGACCAAGGACACCCCTTGCAGGTGTGAAACCAGCAAGTTGTCCACGGTAACTTGAAGCGACTGCTCCAGTGGAGGTTGCGGTAGCAAACTGTGAAGGTGTGCAAGCAATATCTTCAATAACAACGAATTCTGTTGCTGTGGTCTCTGCGGGCTTGGTAATGTTGTTACCGAATCCACCGATAAAGATAGATGTGCTGTTTCCTGCTTGTGCGCTGGTAAAGTTCTGTGCTGCTGTAGCACCTTCCCCGTTCCATTCATATACTTGACTTCTCATACTCATAATAATCATCTCCTAAGTTAGTATCCCAATTGGGCTACCGACTTCAGGCACCTCCGTTAGCAGGGGCCATTGAAGCACGGGTTTGTTGCTCAATAAGGGAACGCTTATACCAATCTACATTGTTTGGGTTGATGGTGACACCAAGTTCCAAAAGTTTGTTTGCAATGAGAGCGTCTGGTCCGTCATACAGAGTGTATTTAACGAATGCAGCGACAACTTGTGTGGTTGTTGTGGTCATTGCCTCATTGGTGCTGTAAAGAATTTGGAAAACTTGACCGGGTAGGACATATACATCAGGGTATAGGTCAAAGGACTTCAAAAGGTTGTCCAAACTGTAGGTCAATGTTCCTGATGCAGATTCCAGATTTGAAGGTGAACCACGAGGGTAAGGGGATGCCTTACCGGGGATTCCACGCTGACGGGTAACATCAGGGTTCTGGAAGTAGTCAGTTGTGTTGATACGGATTTGCACTGCACCGCCCAACCATGGGCTGCAAGCAATATCTTCAATCACAATAAACTGTGTTGCGGTCGTTTCGGCTGGCTTAGTGATGTTGTTACCATATCCACCGATGAAAATATCAATTTCACGGTTTGATGGAACAGCCACTGGCACATCGTTTGTTGCTCTTCGGAGAGCGGAAGTTGCTGGCGAAGGTGCCAGATTAGCCCACTCATATACTTGGCTTCTCATACTCATTTTAATCATTTCCTGACCTATTCATGGAGGTCTACTATCTATTGGTATTTTTGACTATTTAAGGTTTTACCCATTTTTCGGGTTTCGGGAAGAAATGAACCTGAATGGGGAGTAATTTGCCCAGTTAATTATGGGGTCAGAAAGTGTGTAAATAACATAAGGTCCTGTTATCATTTGTAAGAACATTTGATTTTGCATCTGGGTGCGGGTCATAACCATGGCTTCGGTTCCTTCAATAACCACAAATATTTCTCCGTCCGACCAAATCCATAACCCTGTTTTTCGGTTGGGACAGATGGATACGGTTTTACGACCCCGAATTTTTTGGAGGTAAGCATAAGAATTGTCGGCTGTGAGTTGATGCAAACCAAATCCTGCTTTATTCTGCAAGTTCAAATATTGTTGCAACCAGCCAGCATCTACAATTTTCCAGTAATCCACATCCATTTCATTTCGTAATTCTTCTAAACGATTAAGAATTATTCGTCTTTGTTCGGAGCCATCAACTCCGGGAACATTCCAAAGTGCATCCCACTCCAGAGTCTGTTCGTAAGTATCTATCATATCAGGAAATTCTTGGGCTAATTGATTCCATATTCCTTGAACGGATTGAATATAATTGGGTTGAAGTGCAGGAACTGGGGCGTTAAACATCACACTGAAGAACAATTCCATCTCTTCATAGGTTTCAGGATTCATGAGTTTTTCACCACCCTATTTAAACTTTCGGGGCGGAAATGGGTGCAATCTATACCTAAAAGTAGGGGGTAAAAGGTAAAAATACCAGATTTTTTGCACCTAACTCTGGGTTTCATGGGGAATTAACCCCCATCACTCCTTAGAGTAAAGTTCCTTAGCACGGTTGTAAAGTGCAGAACCCTTTCGGATTGGTTCAAAACCAGTGATTCCCAAATCTTTACGAGCCATACCTACTGCCTCAGACCAAGATTCTGCTCTCTTGCTCATTCTCCAAGGCTTATCTTTGCCTTTGGGCTTGGAAGTATCAGTGGAAATCTTGCCTTTGGGTTTGCGAGAAACACGCTTGGAAGTAAATTTCTTGGTCATTTCTCTATCAATGTCGTATTCATCCATTTCGGCTGCAAAAGATTCTGCGGGAGTGGTGGTTCCTGAATCTGAAACTTCGTATCCGTCTGGAGTGGCTTCAGGAGTGGCTACATAATCTTCGGGATTAACAGCGTCATAGCCTGATGGGGTTGCTTCTTCAGCAGCCATATCAGCACCGGGTCCAATAACGACTCTCATATCATCGCCCAAATCTTGGATAAATCCTGTGGCTTCAGAAACAACAGGCAAATCCAGAACACGGTCAATAACTGGGGTCTTCTTCATCTTGCCCAGAAGAATGCCTACACCCATGGTAAGTGGAACAAGTCCGAGAACTCTACCGACAGTCACGCTCTTGCCACCCAATACTGGGACCATAGCAGGAACAGTTCCTAATTCATAAACCAAATAGTCGGAAAAACGAGTGCTAAAGAAACCTGCACCAATAAGCAACAGGCTTCCACCTACAGTGTATTCATTCAAAATTTTCATTTAATCATCTCACATTGGTAGTTCAAGTGGTGCGTTTGAACGCAGTTCAATACCGAATGGGTCAATGCCAGTTAGTGTAGCAACACCCATTAGTAGTGGCACAAGTCCCATAGTCTTGCCCCATGTCCAGTTCAGTCTGCCAGTCCAGCCCCAAGGCTTGGTCATCCAAGACTTTTCAGAAGCAAAACCAACGAAAATTGCACCAGTGAGTAGAAGGCTACCACCGATGGTCCACTTGTTCAACAAAGTTCCAGTTACATTTCCAATCATTTATATCACCTTAATATTGTCCCATTACTGCACCAGTGCCTTCAGCACTGACCATGTGGCGACCAACAACTCCTGTCTTGGCCCCCTCTGCGTAATAGAAAGTCACTCCACGGCCCGAGTTAGCCGCAGATGGCATAACATGGCTCAAGTAGGTATCAGCCTCGGCAGATGTTCCGGGCTTCATGTATGAACCAAATTCATCATAAACGCTACCTGTTTGGTTAGCGTAAGCATTTCCGGGGACTGACATGGTAGCCATTTCAGCACCATAGGAAACAGGAGGTTGTGTGCTGGCTGAAGCAGGGTAGCGGGAAGCGATAAATGCGTTCTGTCCGCCAAGTCCTTCTGCAATTGCACCACCAACATCAACGCTGGTAATGTATGCGCCAACTTCATCTTCTACAGCCGAAGGTGTAGTAGAGGATTCAGGAGTTCCACCGCCATAGGCTTGTTCAACACCGCCAGTGGCTGAAACTTCTTCAGCACCGAGGTTGAAATCTGCGCCGTGGCCCATAGGTGAGCGAACAAGATGAGAATACATTGGTTCCTTGCCAACGCCTCTTTGCTTCATTTCCAAAGTTGCAGCAACGAATGGTTCTTGGTCGCCAGCGAATTCGCCAGCAGCCGTTGTTCCGCCATCTGATTCAACAGGTTGCATCTCTCCTTCTTCTCCTTCTGCATTCTTAATGTCGGAGTAGGAATAACCTGCTCCTTCAGGAGTAATACCTTGTTGTCCGATAACATTTCCGCTACCAGATTGAGGGAGGCTTTCAGCACCCATCATCAATCCGCTAAGAGTTCGGAAACCGGGGACATTCATAAGAGCCAAGGCTTGACCAACACCATAACCACAGAGAACAATTCCACCGACCTTGGATGCAAGAGAGTATTCGCCCATGCTTCCGCTTCTAACAATAAGTGCGGAACCAAGTCCAAAGGTTGCGGCCATTCTTAGTCCATTTCCAACGACTCTTCCAGCCTTGTAAAATGGGATGATTGTTAGGGCTGCACCCAAAACATTGGCTACAACTACACCAGCAATCCCGATATAGGTTTCTTTATCTGTGAGGGTAGAAATTGTATTATCTACTGCTCCTTCTACTGTGGTCATCATGTTTATCTCTCCGTGTTTTTGCTATTTAAGTTTGTCTAAAGGCTCCGTGATGTTTTAGTGTAGGTTCCGTTGGCTGGCATCTTAGTGGGTGGCTTGTTAATCAACCCTGCCGAGTTTTGATTGAACCCTTGGGCTGCAGTGTTTTGATACACTTGAGCCTTGGTCACTGGAGCGGGAATTACTGAATCTCCCATGAAGGTATGGTTTCTTTGTTTGGAAACTCCTCCATAGGATTCGGCCAAGTTCATTTCTAATTGACCGTTGTTAAAATTACTGGCATTGACGGGTGCGGTGCCAGCAATCTCGGAAGTGTCGTCTACTGTGAGTCCTCTTTGAAGAGAAGCAATAGAAGTATCGCCATTCAAAGTGGAAACAATTTTAGAAGCGATGGCTTGTTTGGTATCATAGCCAATGTTTTCATCGGTTTCTAAAGCAGTAAGGAATCGGTGTTCGGAACCTTTGCCGTATTTGACGATAACAATTTGGTTATTGTTTTCGGGTTCGCCTTGAATCTTGCGGAAGAATCTTCCCAAGAGTGAGGGTTGTTCTTGAGCAGAGGCTACACGAGTTAAACTCCACATGGAATTTTCGGGATTCCATTCCAAAGACAAATCACCAAAAGATTCGGTAAAGGCTGGGGCGGTAATTGGGCGGCTTTCTTGTAGAGTCGCACGAGCCCCAGCATTGGGTCGCATTTCCGCCAAAGTTAGTCCAAACATTTCATCAACTGAAGATAGAGTTTGTGGCAAAGCCTTGAGGGTATATCCTGCGCCCATGGTTTCAGTTACTCCGTGCATGGCAGAATCCATAGGTGAACGCTTGAGTTCTCGTTGAATGGCTAAATCCAAATTCATAGGGGACACTCCGTATGTTAAATTAGTGGCTTTTGCTATTTAAGTTTATTCAGAAAGCGGCAAAGCCGTTGCGGGGGAAAATGGTTTCAGCATTGAATCCTACTACTCCCTCGGTAGAACCCGCATAGGTATCATATTTAGCCGCCGCCTTTTGGTTAAACCATGTGTCTTTAATCCATTGAGGAACATCCACTTTACGAGTGCCACAAGAATTTTTTCCACAATAACCAATCTCAAAAGCACCGTGGACCCATTCGGGACAAGAGCCTTCACAGGCATCAGAGTTTTCAATAAACACAAAGTTGGGGATAGTGATATTCACAGTATCAGTGAACTCACAGGTTTCCGACCATTCTCCTAAGATACTATCATAATCTCGGTCAAACTGAATAGACAAATCTAAACTGGCAATACCTCGCCCCATGTTAGCAAAAGCATCACGGGTGACCTCAAACTCAAAAATGTTATACTGACCCAGATAATTAGTTCTCCAATTATTTCCTGCCTGTAGACCATTAATGCGATAGTCTTTGGTTTCGCCATCCCATTCCATGGTAGCATTGTATCCTGTGCGGGGCATAATAGAGGCTTTCACTACTCCGATACCCCCAGAAATTCCAGAGGGAAGTGCTTCCCAATTATAGTAAGAACCAGATTTCCAACATTTCTTGGCACTGGATTGACGAATCATGCCTTGCACATGAACTTGGATAGTGAATTTATTTCTCTTAATCCACTTCTGGGGTTTAACCACTTTAACTCTAATGGCGGCTCCATCGCTCATGGGATAAATGGGTGAACACATACATTCATTTAACCAGCCTTCTGATTCTCTTAATTTTGTGCCTCCGCCTTGCCAACCCCAATCTTGTCCTCCGTGTATGCCTTGGGTGATGTCTAAGCCTGTGGCTAAATAAGGTTCTAAACACTCATCGCTACAATCTTCTATCTGTGCTGCAGGGCAGTATTCTTCTTCTGGACTCCAACCACAACTGGTAGTGTAAAGGTCTTGTGCGGCTCGCCATTCTAAATTAGTAAGTCCTGCTCTGACAAAACTGGGTTGGTTAGCATCATCTAAACTGGAATCTCCAGTATCATCATCTCCCGATTCGGGAGATGTGGTCTTAGAATAGAGCCATGCTCCCGTGCCGAGAATTCCAACGGCAGCCACAAGCCATGTGCTATCCACCGCTATCACCTACGCAGTAGGAATAAGGGGGTCATAACTGCCAATCCACAGGCAGCGATTAAGCCCCATGGTGTTTCAGATTCTGGAGTATCTCTCATTTGTATTTCTTCAATGACGGAAATGGCTTCCGAAGCATTACGAGGAATCAAAGGTAGAACTTCCATAGGCGGGGCTTTCTCCAATTCTCTACGAGTGGTTTCTACATCACCGTTGCGATAGTTGAGTCGGCTCCAAAGTGCAGAACCAATTTTAATCTGCCATGGTTCAGCCACTCCTCTGCCACCATTGGCTGCTTTTAGAGATGCTTCAACACGAGCCAAACACATTTGACCTCGCAAATAATCGGGGGATTCGGAATTAGGGAACAACCATTCTTCGTATTCAGCCAGAGGCATAGATGCAACTCGCTGACTTAGGGAGTGGGCGGCATAAATGTCTTTGTATTTATCTTCAGCAACTACAGGCTCTGGGGCTTGAAAAACTTCTTCGGGAACTGGAACTTCCACAACAGGTTCAGCAGGTTCGGGGGATTCTTGGAAAGGTTCTTCTGCGGTGGGGTCAGCAGGTGTTAATTCATCATCAGGGATTGCCTCTGAAATATTCATTTCTCCTGCGGGTGCAACTTCTTCACCTTCTGCTGACTTTTCCTTTTTGGCTAAGATTGCCTTTTGCAAGGCTTCAGGAAGGTTCTTCTTTTGTGATTCAGATAGTCCATCACTGGACTCGGCTGCCTTTTCCGTGGTAGTTTCCTCGGAGGGCAACTCATTAACAATAGATGTGTCGGTTTTACTCAACTCATCTTGGAGTTCCATTAACTCTGGAGTTTCTACAGCATCAGCCATACTCTTAATTGAGGCTTCTTGTTATTTAAGTTTTAGGTCAGAACCAGATGTGCTGGTAGGTTTCTTCCCAATCAATTTCTTGAGAATCCACAATTTCTATTTGCAAGTCATTTCCATGAACGCTTCGCAACTGTTCCGCAATCCATTCAGGTGATGAAGCCACAACCATCCATGCAGAAGTGTAAAAACGAGGTTGGGATTCTAATTGTAGGAAGGCAACTTCGGTAGCATTTGCACGGGTAGCCGCAGAAATACGGGTGATAGTGGATTGTTTTTCGGGCGGCGCAATTGGGTTCTTATCACGAGGGTCAATTTGCTGCAAGTGAAACTCATAAGGTGCAACCAAAAATCTGGGTCCGAGTGGTGTAGAACGAATCAGTCCTGTGAAAGCATAGCCTGTGATTGACTCTGGATGTTCTACGGAGATTTCTTCAGGGTGAGCAAAAGCAAAAGGTCCCCAGTGTGTGAAATGGGCTGGCAAGGTTTCGCTCATAAAATCTTCAGTCATGAACCAAAATTAGGGGCATACCTATTTAATGTTTTGGATTAAAAAGGAATCATGTCCCGATGCCAATAATGTCCATCGCCAATGAAAGTAGGAATTTGTTGCCAAAATAACATAGCCGCA
>MDTC01192890.1_pt1 | contig 11974 bp, 9 predicted proteins | sample 811181 | NCBI WGS metagenome assembly MDTC01 (sample SAMN05326644, study PRJNA326480) | marine metagenome | isolation source: seawater | place: Pacific Ocean: North | collected 2011
AGAAGTTTATTTATGAATGGTCGTCATTTTAAGATTTTATTTATGATAACAATGCAATATGCTTTAGGTATACCACCTAATTTAAGAACAAATATTGATTATGTATTTATTCTAAGAGAAAATTATGTTAGTAATAGAAAACGTTTATATGAGCATTATGCGGGTATGTTTCCTAATTTTGAGATGTTTTGCCAAGTAATGGATCAATGTACTGAAAATTTTGAATGTTTAGTTATTAATAATAATGCAAAAAGTAATAAATTAACTGACCAGGTATTCTGGTATAAAGCTGAACCACATGATGATGTAAAACTTGGATCTAGAGAATATTGGGAATTTTCAGAACAAAGATTAAATAACGGTGGAGCATCAGATAATTCTGATATTGATAATAATCATAAAAATAAATATGTAATTAATAAGAAATATTAATTTATTTATAATTCATTTACACGTTTAGTAATTTCATCAATAATACTTTGTTTTTCTCTTGGTTCAAATAATTTACCTTCAGATAATTTCCCTTGTTTCTTTACAAAAGAATATGTTGTAGGAAATCCTTTAACTTTAACATTATACGGTTTAGCACCATCCGGATTCTCTTCCATATCAACCTTAACAACATGTACTTTATAATTATTCATATTCTTTCCATGATGACTATCAATTACAGAATCAAAATCTGGTAACATTCTTTTAGAATGACCACACCAAGGAGCATAAAATAAAACAACATGAAATTCTCCATTTACATTATCTCCTTTAAGAATATCCTCACTTGCTGCCTGTGGAACATTCTTATTTTGATCCAACATTTTACTAGAAGATGAAATACTATCTAATGTAGCCATTGTAGAGCTACTGGAAGCTGGTTGAACACCATTCATAGTAGCTCCATCAGTAAATCCTTCAACAACAGCTGGACCACCTTTATAGTTTGATGGCGAAGCTTCATTATTTGGTCTTATATTTCCTAGATCACTATCAAGCGGTCTATCGAATCCAAATTTACTCGAAGTCCCATCAACAAATAAGAAATCATGGTGAGTTTTAGCCCATGGCATTGGTAAACCAGATTCTTGTCTATCCAATTTACCCTCTAATTGATTAAACACATGTGGTCTATATTGTCTACCCATCTGAGCAATTCTATATTTATTTCCAATATCATATCCATAACCATTTACTGGTTCTTGTTTGTTCATTTTCATTCCAAGATCAACAGGTTCTTTTCCAATCCCTTTCTGAATATCTTGTTCTAGTTCTTTTTCTAATTCACCAATATCACTACCAAAACCCTCAGTTCGACTAAAAAACATACAAATTAAGAAACCTAGTAAAACTAATATTAAAAATAAGCATGTATCATCTCCTTTACAAAAAGTTTTAACTTCATTCATAAAAAAATCCATTATTTATAGTATTAATTATATTTTATTTTATCTTAAATTTATAATAGATCATTTAATTTCCAATACTCAAATGTATTACTATAAGGTCTTTTAATTATAAAAGGTATTTTACCTTCTTCCAATTCTTTTAATGCGATTTGATATGGATTTGAATAAGTCTCTGGATTTTCAATAAAAGCAATTGATCCCCCAATTAATTGACTAGTTCTTTCTGCTAAAACTCTAGTTTTTTCATATTTACTAAGCTTTGGATTTGTTTTATAATTTTTTTTCTTTTTATCATAATCTTTTAAGATATCATTAATATCTTCATTTGGTAAAATTGTATCTTCCATTATTTATTTAATAATATATAAGTTATATTTTAAATCAAATTTTATTTTTCAAGTAAGAAATCTTCTAATATCCCTTTACCATCTTTATGAATATCTTTCAATATATTATCTAAATTTTCTTTTATAATTTCTTTTGGTTCATATAAATTTACCAATAATCTTTGATTTAAATTATTTAATAATTTAATAATTTTTTTTTGTGTCATTAATGGAGGAACTATAATATTAATATTTTCAAAGTCTTCTTGTCTAATTTCTTTTATAACACTACCACTTAAGAAATTGTCTAAATTGACAAATAACTTAATATAATAATATAAGTATTCAATTTTAACACGATTATCTTTTGGTTTAAAAACAATTGTATGATTACTTGGATAAAATTTACCACTCACCATTTTAATAGTGTCAATAATTGTCCCCTGATCTCCCTGTAATAAATAATCTCCATCATACATATATTTATCTACATATCCTGAAATACCATTTGATCCATAATAAGGATATTGTTTACCTATTCTATTTTTCTTTGAAATATTTTTACCATAATTAATTTTACAAATGTCTCCTATTCGTAAATACTTATAATTTTTAATATAATTAATACTCTGCGATTTATATAAATTTAAATTTAATGAGTATTTATGTTTTCTTATATCATCAATATGAATTGAAAATATTTTTTCTTGAATAATCTTATCTTTATCTTTTTTAAGTGAAAATAATTCTATTTCTGTAGTTTTTTCTTCTGTATTTAAGAAATGTATAATACATGTTTGAACACCTGTATTTTCAAAGAAATCATCTCTATCATTATAGTAAATACTTTGAATATTATAATTTTCAATTAATTGTTCTCTTGTTTTAACATACATTTGTGAGCTATTTACTAGTACACTTCTAGGAAGAACTATAGCACATTTACCATCAATGTCTAGATGTTTCATTGCGTGTTGAAGAAATAATACTTCTCCTTTTGTACTTTTAATATTTAGTTCTTTAATTTTTTCATTTACTGAATTATAATCAATTCCATTTATTGAAAATGGTGGATTCATAATAATATTTTTGTATTTAGTTCCAATCTCTAAATTTAATGTATTTGTATTTTCCAAATGATCAAATATTTGACCGGTTGAAATGAATAGATTAATCAGTAATATATTGTAAGTACTACGATTAATTTCTGACCCTTGAATTAATCTTTTCACATCACTCCATTCTATATATTTATCATTTTCTTTCGCATTATTATTCATAAAGTTGATATATTCAGTAAAGAAACCACCTGTACCACATGCTCCATCATAAATACATTCTATATCACTAGTTGTTTCATCAAAAACAGTAAACTTAGGGTTAAGTAATTTCAACATAAATCTACATAAAACACGATCTGTAAAATATTGTTGATAATCTTGCATTGTTGATTTTTCTCTATTAATAAAGTGTTCATACATCTGTCCAATATAATCGGCTGCCCCTTGTGTCGCGAAACTTGCCGGACCACAGTCACGATCTAATTTATTAAAGATATATTTTAATGTTTCAGGTTTTTGAATTTCAAAGGGCATATAATCAATGAAACCAAAAACACGTAGTTTAGTATTTAAAATATGAACTACTTTATCGTAGAGATCTATCATACAATCATATTTCATTTTTGTTTCATAATTATAAATTTCAGGATCTAAAGAAAATACCTCACAATTTTTATCATCTAATGATTTAATTATCCAACATAGCATAATATGATATAAAACATTAATTCCAGTAATTCCTTCTTTATTTCTTAGTTCATTTTGAATTGATAAAAGTGAAAATCTGATTATTTCGTGTTCTGCCATTTTATAATAATGTAGAAATACTTTTAAGTGTTTTAATTTTCACTCCAACGGAAAAGTATTTCAATCAAATTTGATTTATATTTGATTAAACTTTATTTAAAGATAATACAAATAATTACCAGTATACTGAGAGATGAGCCTAATTCCAACAATTGGACAAAAATATCTATTGAAGCAGACAATCCCTGTATCGGCTCGTGTTTGGTTGAGTGGAAATTTTCGTGTTGAAAATATTGAAAATTTTAGTGTCAAAATGAGATTTGAAAATAATAAAGTTCTTTCTGTAAATGTAAATGACTGGTCCAGCTTACGTATCAAAGAAACAATCTCAGAAGAAGACCCTACTACTACGTACACTAAAACTCAGCTTTATAATTTTGTCAGTAATATAATTGGAACTGATGTACGAGATGAACCTGATATTAAAAGATTTTTAGACAAAGTCGACCAGGACAGTTTTTCGACTCCAGGTTACGGCAAATATATTACCTACTCTAAATATGAACAAATTAAATCTAGGTTAGAAGCTGATCAATCTCGCGAACAAATTCAGGCAGAAATTAACAATGGAAATAGGATTCACTGTGGCGCAATCCTTAACCGTTCGAATCGATGGAACCCGAATGTTCTGTCAAAACCGGAAGAAGAAGCATATTTGAGATGTGAAGATAATTTCGGTTTTCTTCCCTATGGCATACGCGCACATGATGCAGCCTCGAAATACGAGTGCAATCTCATTCTTTTGAAACTGATTAGCTTTTTGATCAAATTAAGGGGTATCCCTGAAAGATTCAATATTACAACCGAACAAATAAATCAAAATTATAACAATCTTTTACTTCAGCAGAGAGATAATCTAAATATTTCAGAAGAAGATTTTAATTATCTTAAAAATCATAATCAAATACAAAATCAACCACATACACGCGATTTTCTCACAAATACACAATTAGCTCTAGTAGATATACAAGATCAACAATATAAAAACATGGAACACAAACTTAATTTCTGTCACGTATTTCCTCAGCTAGGTACAAAATATAAAAATGTATGTTTTGGTCTTACCCGACCTAATAGATTACAAGGGGATCTCACAATGAAACAACTATTTATCTTATATCTATATGGAGATACAGATGAACGAAGATTAGAGTTAATCAATATAATTCTAACTAATAATCCAAGTATAGCTTCTATTCTTAATTCTGATGAAGAAATTACACAAAAAATTACAAATATAACAACTTATCTAGAAAATCAATATTATTAATTAGTCCATGACTGTCCACATGTTTCGCATACATACATAAATTTCATTTGATCTTCATCATATTTAATATATTTGAATGATTTTTCTACCTTTTCAACATTTGTCAAGCATTCTTCATTTGGACAAATAATATTAACATTTTTTTTAATTGACGGGAGTGTTTTATCGTGTGTAATATATTTATTTTGATTTAAGAAAGTGCTTACATCAAATTTACTAAAATTTGCGGAATAAATACAACCACCATCAGTCTTAAAATCTTCTGTTAAACCACAGGCTTTACAAACATGTACTAATGTTTGTTCTTCTGTTTCATGTATAAAAGTCATATTATGACATTCTTTACAGAAATTAATACCAAAATTTTCCATCTTTGTTATTATTTACTAAGTTATATATTTTTAAATCAAATTTTATTTAATGATAATTCCATTGTTTTATATAAACTATCATAATCAAAAACACGAGATAAACTATAAATATCTAATGTTACTTTTTCTTTTTTTGTATATTGATCTCTTAAATCACTTAATTTTTTTAATATATTTTCTTTATTTTTAGTTAGATGATTTTTTATTATCTCATCAAATACTAAATATTGCGATGGAACTTTAAAACCATTGTTTAATATTAAATGTGAAAAAGTATCATATTCTACAAAACGATTATAAGTTTTACATTTTATACCATTTTCTTTTTCAAATCCAGGTTCATTTTGTATAGGATCATTACAAAGTAATGATTGTATAGATAACAAAACACTACCTATATGCATTACAGTAGTCCATCCCGGTCCAGCCCATGTATTAATTATTGATAAACAAACTTTACCTAAATAATTATTTGAAGACTTTCCTACATATAAATTTGGATGAATTCTATAACGACTATATGAATAATAATGTATTACTGGAGGTGAATATGGATAATTAGTTGGAAAATTTATTTCAAAAAATAAAATACCATTTTCATATGGAGTATTCTCTGGTCCAATTATCGTCGCATAAGCTTTTAACATATTTTCTTCATTAAAATGTATATAAATACCCTGTTGTTCTAAATTAAGAGATTTAATTTCTTTAATATCTTTATTAACAATTCTTTTAATCGAAGAATTCATTTTTAAAATATTACATTCAAGTGTCCTTAAATATATTTTCAAAAACGATTTAAAATTCTACATTTTTAAAATTTACATATAAAGTTTAAATATATATGAAATATAGACTGGTTATCGTAATAAATTGAGTAAAACTACATATCAAAATAAATTTGATTAAAATAGTATAAAGAAAAAAATATACTAATATTCATTATGAATTTAGAGGATTTTTTAGGACAATTTATATTAACTGATAAAACCAAGACACCAAATATTGTATCTTTATCATCTATTCCAGAAAAACGTGGTAGATGGCTAATACCTCCTAACAAAATGGAATCCTTTTATAAAAAATTAGTCAAATATAAAATCAATAAAAATATCAGTTGTCAGTTAGTTGAAAAAATGTCCGACTTTCATCCTCTAGTATTCGACATTGATGCTAAATACATTGATGAAATTAAACAACATCAATATACCCAAACAACAATTGATAAACTTGTTGTTTTCCTCCGTGTTAATCTCAATGATCTTCTACATCTTGAAGAAGATAATCGCTTAAATGAAATATGGATTATGGAAAAAGATAAACCATACCCCTGTTCAGTAAATAAATATAATTCTAAAGATGGTCTCCATATAGCTTTTCCTAATATCATTATTAAAAAATCAACTTATCGTAAAATTATTTCTATCCTTAAAGATCAAGGAGTAATTGAAACAATCTTTGAAGAAACTTGTGAAATTAAACCATCAAATGATGATCTATTTGATGGATGTTTTAGTGGCTGGCAACCCCTTGGTTGTTCTAAAGAAAATGAACCTCCATATCAGTTAACAAGTGTTTATCAATTAACTGATGATAAACAATTAAAAAAGATTGATGATGAATTATTTCAAGAATCATACACAAATCCTCTTAAGATTGCTAAAAAGCTTACCATGGTTGGTCACACTCAAGAAAATATTAAATATACTGATGCACTTCAAAATCAACTTAAACCTAAAAGCACAAATAATAGTAGTACTAATAATATGACTAATAATGATATTTATGGCGGAGCCAACGTATATTATGTAGATCACAATGATATCATTAATCCATATGAAATAAAAGATAAATATGAAAAAGAATTAGTTCAAGGATTAGTTAAATGTTTGTCACTTGAAAGGTCAAATGAATATAGTAAGTGGTTAGCTGTTGGCATGTGCTTACACAATATTAGTCCTGATAATTTAGAACTTTGGTGTGATTTTAGCAAACATGATAAGTCTTATAGTCGTAATGTATGTGAACAAAAATGGAAATCATTTGATAACCATGGAGGGGAAAAGATTGGAATTGGTTCCCTCCGCTATTGGGCAAAACATGATAGTGGAGATAAATTTTATGATTTAATGAAGAAATATCTAGCTAGCATGATTGAAAGAAGTATTTCTCATGGACCAGATGCCCATCATTTGATTGCTTTAGTTATTTCTAAATTTCTTGAAAACCAATTTATCTGTGTTGATATTAATGATGATTGGTATTATTTCAATGGCGTTAGATGGAAGAAAACAATGAAAGCCAATAAGCTTAAAAGAGCAATTCATGATGATATTCATAAGATATATCGTGAATATGGTGATAGTTATGATACTATTGCTAGAAATCTAGCTAATGAAGATGGAGATCCAGATGAGGTTAAGAAATATAGAGATAAATTCGAAAAATGTTTATCTTTTCAAAAGAAACTTTATCAAGAGCCTTATGTAAATACAATCATTGGTGCTCTAAAACATATCTTTTATAAGGAAAATATTATGGAAGAATTTGATACAGATAATTCTCTACTAGGATTTGAAAATGGAGTTTATGATCTTAAGAATAATCTATTTAGGGAAGGTAGACCAGAAGATTATATTACTTTATCTACTAAGATTACACTTCCAATTAATGGACCAGCTAGACCAGGAGAAGATGCTGAGAAATATAGAAAGCGTTCTATTCCAGATTGTAGTATTCCATTAGATGATCTTAATCCAAGAGTTCAAGAAATGATGAACTATCAAGCATTGATGGATGATATGAGATCATTCTTAGCTCAAATTATTCCAGATGAAGAATTAAGAGATTACGCAATTAGATTCTGTTCTACATGTTTACATGGCGATAATAGAGAAGAATCATTTAATATTTGGACAGGTTCTGGTGGTAATGGTAAATCTAAGTTTGTAGAACTTATTCAGTTAGCACTTGGAGAGTATGCTTGTAATTTACCTGTAGCTCTACTAACTCAAAAAAGAAAGTCATCTGGTGCTGCTAGCCCAGAGATGGCCCGTACAAGAGGTAAGCGCTTTGTGTTTATGCAAGAGCCTGATGTAAATGAGACTCTTAATGTAGGAGAAATGAAAGAAATTACAGGTAATGATAAAATTCAAGCAAGAGGATTATACAAAGAACCATTTGAATTTGTTCCACAGTTTAAATTACTACTAATGTGTAATCAGTTACCAAAGATTCCTAGTAATGATGATGGTACATGGAGGCGTTTAAAAGCTGTTCCCTTTGTATCTAGATTCGTAAAGCCTTCAAAGGTAGATTTCAAATTAAATTATTATCCGATTGATACTCAACTAAAGAAAAAATTACCCTTTTGGATTATTCCTTTCATGATGGTATTATTTGAAGAATGGAGGGAATATGATAAAAATGGTATCCATATTCCAAGAGCAGTTACTGCTAAAACTTCTGATTATCGTAATTCTAATGACATGGTTGGTAAGTGGATTGATACTTTCTGTGAAGAAGCAGATAATGTTGATGAAGGAGTTAGTAGCTTTGCTCCGAGCCATGGTGCTGATTTATGGTCTGAGTTTGAAGAATTTGTTAAGAATGAACTTCAAGAAAAGAATTATCCATCTAAATCAGAGTTTTTAGAATCACTGATTTCATGGCAAGAAAAATCAAAGTATGGTTGGTCATGCGGTCAAAAACTAAAAGATAATAAGGTTAATGGTTCTATTATTAAACCGCGGTTTAATCTGCGAGTTATTGCTTAGAAAAATAACAACATTTAAAACATTTATTAAAACATTTTTTTTTCTTTTGAGTTAAATCAATCCATCCTTGAATTGTATAATTATCACTCATTGAAAGATTACATCTCGCACATATAGGTTTTAAATTATTAATATCTAAAGTTCCACCCTTACTTTCTGGTATATCGTGTCCAACATGAAAATCAAATACATTAATATTATTTTTACACCAAGGTATATAACATTTATGTTTAAATGTTTCACCAAATACTGATATCCAACATTGCTCTCTTATAGCTTTTGGTATTGTAGCTTTTCGTTTATTTGGAGATAATTCTTTTTCTTTTTTCATATTTCATAATATTATTAATTTAATTTTAAATATTATATTATAATATATAATGTATAAATTTAAAAATAAGAAAAAGGGAATGAATACACCAAATAAAAGAAATAAAAGAAATAAAAGAAATAAAGAATCTAAATCTAAGAGAAAAAGAATAAAAGAACACGATGATAATATAGATTTAGAATCATTAGCAAATGATACTATAATAATAAATGAAGCAATCAAAGGATTAAATAAAGAAAATAAAAAAACATTTCGTAAAGTTGTTTCAGGAAAACATAAACAATTAAAGAAAAGTATTAATAAATTAAAAAAGGGTAAAAAATTACCCATCGATAAAAAACAACTCAAAAGAAGTATTAAACCATCTACTAAAAAGAAAAGAATAAGATCTGGATCGGCTGTCCCTGAAAAAGGTAAACCTCCTCCCCTACCTCCGAGGACAGAAAAAGGTAAACCTCCCCCTCTCCCCCCTCGTCCTGGGAATGATATTTTAGGTCCTAAAAAAAACCCTCCAATGAAAGATAAAATACCACCAAAAAGTGATAAAGAGTTGCCTTCTCACTTGAGGGAGAAGGGGCCGCAAAAATGGAACTCAAAAAGGTTTTTGGCTAAGAATTGGGGGAAGTTAGCATTAGGGGCCACTGGAATCGGAATCGCCACGTCTATGATGTTGGGTGACGAACCAGATGAAAGTTTATTTAATAAAATTGCTGGTGGCGATGATGAATTAACCAAAAAAGAATATGAAGATGCTTTTGGTCCAGATGGTTTTGACGGGCATTCCTGGGATGAGATGTTCCACGGTAAAGATACAATAGACTTTGATACATTTCATGATGAGATAGGTGATGATATTACAGAACAAATTAAAGAATTATGTAAACCAGATGATGATGGAAATACTGCATTAAGTTCTGAAGCGTGTGCTAATTATGATTTAGGATCAGATATGGGATGGAATAAAGATTTAATAGATAAATTAGATCCAGAACCCGAATCAGAATCTCAATAATAATACTTAATATATATATATCATTTATCTTTTCCACGGATCAACATACTCATAATTAAAATAATCAAAGATATCTTTTTCTGTAAAGAATAATTGTTTCATTTTCTTCCTTTTGTCTGTATATTTTACGCCATGTTCATTAAGAGTAAAACCTTTCTCTAGTAATTCATTTCTCATTTTTACATTAAACTCAGCAGAACCTGTAAAATATAATATTGCGAATGGATACTCATTTGGTGATGTATACATTATATCAATCCTTCTATTTTTAGAAGAATATTGATTAATCTCAATATTCGACATTCCCATAAACTTTTTAGGACCATGAGCCAGAGTATCTCTAATGTATCCAGTTTCTTTTAATTTTTCAATAAATTTCTCATAAGTAGATGAGTCTAATGATTTAAGAAGTATATCAATATCTCCACTATCAGGCTTCTTACGACGATAAGAACCCGCAATAGTTAATTCAGCAGATTCATCTACTTCTGATAATATTTTCTTCAAATAAACTTCATGGAGTTGTATTTCTTGATATGGAATTCTTTTCAAACAGTCATCATAATATAATAGTCCAAGATGTTGTACATCATTCAGATAATCTTTGATATTCTCACAATTACGAAGATCTTGTATTGTTTTGAAACCTTCATCAACTAGTTTTTGTGCCGCAGCAGGTCCAACACCGTGTATCTTTAAGAATATATCTTTTGAATTTTCTACATCAGAGTTATTTTGAATATGATTGTAATCATTACATGTATCTGTATCCATAATATCTCTTATCTTGTCCATTGTACCTTTTCCTAAACCAGGAATTTCTTTTAATTTTTCTTCAGTTAGATCAGAATCATTATTCATTTTCTTAAGACCTGTTAAAACTTTAAAATATGATTTTGCTCTGAAAACTTCGCCTTTGTTTTTATAATGCTTCCCTAAAGCTTCAAAGATTTCAATGATTCTTTTTAGCTTAGTATCATCATTCTCATCTGATTCTTTTAAAACTACATCATCTCTCTTCCTAAGATATCTACCAAATCTAGGAATACCTTTATCTGTAAATCCAGAACACTCGTAAGTAACGATTGTACCAATTGGATGTGTCTTTTTATAATTTTTCCTTACTTCATCATCCATTCCTGAAAGTGTAAAGATATGATTATCATCCATATCAATCTTCATATATGTATCACAATTATGAAGAGGGCGACAAACTAAACCACCCAGCTCCCCCTTATATTTACCTTTGCCAGGTTTATAATCTATGACATATCCCTCTCTATCAAATGATGGTTTATATTTCAACATATAAGAAGATCTTCCATCCTCATACTTACATTCTGGATGTTTAATCATAATTCCTTCTCCTCCTTTTGAGAGGACATCTTTGTAAAATGCATCCATCATTTTGATAGATGTTATCTTTTTCTGAGGTGTAAATACAAGTGGATTCTCAACATTATGAAATGGATATTCTAATTCTTTCTTTGTGATTTTCCATCTCCCATTTCCTACATCTACAATTTTCTTAAGTTTTTTTAGTCTTTCAGTGAAATTACTATCCATATTTGTGATATCATAAACAACATATTTAATATCAATCCATTCTTCCGGAATAGG
>MDTC01223454.1_pt1 | contig 11974 bp, 9 predicted proteins | sample 811181 | NCBI WGS metagenome assembly MDTC01 (sample SAMN05326644, study PRJNA326480) | marine metagenome | isolation source: seawater | place: Pacific Ocean: North | collected 2011
AGAAACCTGAATGGCTACAAATTACTTAATAAATTTAGATAAATCAGGTTTAAAATAGTTTGGACCTTTCATAACTTTGCCCTGATCATTATAAATGGGTTTACCATCAGCACCAAGTTTACTCATGTTAGAATTTTGAACTTCTTCAAAACAAGCATCTAAATTAATACCAAATGCATGTCCAGCCCCATAAGTAACATATAATATATCTGTTAAAGCATCTGCAGCCTCCAAAAGATCATTTTTATCTAAAGCCTGTTTAAATTCTTCCAGCTCCTCTTTAATTAAATTATACCTTAACTCATTAATTTTAGGAGAGCTAAATGATGGTGATGATTTTACATCTTGCCCAAAAGTCTCCATAAAATTTTTTACTTTTTCAAAATTTGTCATTTTACTCCTGTAAGATTAATATAAATTAGTATATAAATTATTTAGTTATTTATTCAAATAAATGAAAACGCGAAAAGAATTCGACAGCATCGGTGTTATAAAAGTACCAAATAATAAGTATTGGGGTGCGTCAACTCAAAGATCAAAAAAATTTTTTAATATAGGTAAAATATTTGTTCCAATATCAATAATAAGATCTATAGCAATAATAAAGAGAAGTGCTGCTGTAGTTCACATGAAAGACAAATTAATCCCATCTAAAATTGGAAAAGCTATAATAAAAGCTTCAAATGAAGTTATAAATGGAAAATTAGAGGAAAATTTTCCATTAAAAGTTTGGCAAACAGGTTCTGGGACACAAACTAATATGAACGTTAATGAAGTGATTGCCAACAGGGCTATTGAGATTTTAAAAGGGAAAAAAGGAACTAAAAAACCAGTGCACCCAAATGATCATGTAAATAAATCTCAATCAACAAATGATGTTTTTCCTACAGCTATGCATATCTCTGTAGCAACAGAGACAATTAGGAAGCTTTTGCCAAATTTGAAATTGTTGGAAAATTTACTAAAAAATAAAAGTAAAGAATTTAAAAAAATTGTAAAAATTGGAAGAACACATTTACAAGATGCAACCCCATTAACACTAGGTCAAGAATTTTCAGGCTATCATCAACAAGTCAAAAAAAGTATTGAAAGAATTATAGCCTCACTTAAAGACATATATTTTTTAGCTCAAGGAGGAACTGCTGTTGGAACTGGTATAAATTCAAAAAAAAATTTTGATAAAAAAATTGTTAAAGAAATCAAAAAATTTTGTAAACTAAATTTTAAACCTGCACCTAATAAGTTCTCTGAACTAGCAGCTCATGATGCAATAGTCAATTTTTCTGGATCATTAAATACTTGTGCTGTTGCACTTATGAAAATTTCAAATGATATAAGATTTTTAGGATCTGGACCAAGAGCAGGTTATGGTGAGCTTTTGTTGCCAGAAAATGAGCCAGGATCCTCAATTATGCCAGGCAAAGTAAATCCAACACAATGTGAAGCTGTTACAATGGTTTGTGCAAAAGTAATAGGAAATCATACTGGTATAACTGTTGCAGGAAGTCATGGGCATTTTGAATTGAATGTTTTTAAGCCGTTAATTGCCTATAATATTTTACAATCCATAGATATTTTAGCTGATAGTGTAAATAACTTTAGTCTTTATTGTGTCAAAGGAATTAAAGCTAATAAAGGTAAAATTAAAGAGCATTTAGATAACTCTCTAATGTTAGTCACTGCACTTGCTCCTAAAATTGGTTATGATAATGCGGCTAAAATTGCAAAGACTGCTTTGAAAAATAATTCAAAATTGAGAGATGAAGCAATTAAATCAGGCTTAATAAGCGAAAAAGATTATAATGTTTTAATTGATCCACTAAAAATGACTTTTCCAAACTAGTCGATAACTTGTCTAAAAGATGCTCTGAGATTTTGAATATTTTTAATTACAAATTTCGTATTCATATTATTAACACTATTTAAATTATTAATTTTTATATTTGAAATAGTTAAATCTCTATCACCAATATTTCTTTCTATATCAAAATATATTTTTTTTATATCTTTTACTTTATTAGTAGCTATTTGAAATAATTTTGCGAATTCAATATAATCTTTTATAAATAAAACATTATTTGAAATAAACTTTATATCTCCTTGATTTTCAGAAAACCTCATTTTAGTTTCCATATTACCAATTTTATTTAAGTTAAAACGAGAATTTATAAGATTTATTTTTTTTTCATCAATATTAAACTTAATCTCTCCGCTATTAATTATCTTATTATCTAAATCATCAAAAATTATTTTTAAATTACCGCTCAAATTTCCTAAGTAACTTTCATCATAAAAAATAAGATTTACAAGTAAGTTATCTATTATATTATTTATTTTTTTATTTTTTATTTTTAAACTAGCTTCGAAATTAAATGGTTTTAATTTTAAATTTCCATCAATATTATAATTAATATTTTTAGTTTTCGGTGAAGAAATAATCAAATTGTGATTTTTATACAATAAATTATAATACAATTTGTCTTTTCCATACTTCATTAATGATTTTATAGTAAAAATTTTATCTTCCAAAATCTCAAAAGAGTTATCAATTTCCAAATTTGGGTTATAGAAAATAAGATTATGATTTGAAATTTTCGGAGCTAGGTAATTTCTGATCCAATAAGATTTAAATTTTATACCAAAAATTTTAGCCTGAATATTAAAATTCTTGTTTTTATTTTTTTCATCTATTTTGTAAGTAATTTTTTTTATTGGAGATATTAGAATAACTTCATTATCACTATTTTTAAAAAAAAATTTGCTATCACTTATAATTATTGGTTTATTGATTTTTTGATATAAATGTTTTCTAAATTCAATAATATTATTAATTTTAAAGTTAAAATTTGTATTAGAAATTTCGGTAGATATGAATTTATTAAAAGATCTAAGATAAACATCTCTGAGAGAAATGAATATTTTCAAATTTTTTGTAGAAACTAATTTTTCTTTATCAGATTGATTAAAATTGATATTTGCATTTTCTACCAGTAAGTGTGGTTTTGGAAAAGGTTTATACGAAATATTTCCTGATGTTTTTAAATATAATTTAAAATTTTTGTAAAAATTTTTTTCAATTTTCACAACTTTACTTTTATAATTAAATAAAACTGGTAAAGATAAAATAGTTAAAGATGAAAAAATTACTGAAAGTGTTGTTAAAATTAATATAAAATTGATTTTATTTTGCTTTATTTTATTCATTAAAACTCTATAGGCTTATACAATAAAATACATGGTAAATTCTAATTATTTGTTAAATTTAAATGAAAAGCAACAAGAAGCAGTTTTGTATTTAAATGGTCCATTACTAATTGTTGCAGGTGCTGGTTCTGGTAAGACAAAAGTTTTAACATCAAGAATTGCTCATATAATCAGAAGTCATAAAGCATTTTCTAACCAAATTTTAGCTGTCACATTTACTAATAAAGCTGCAAAAGAAATGCAAATAAGAGTTTCCAAACTACTTAAAAAAGAGGCTACTGGTTTGCCATGGCTAGGCACTTTTCATTCAATAAGTGCAAAAATTTTACGAAAGCATGCAATGGCTGCTAAATTAAAATCAAATTTTACGATCATAGATCAGGATGATCAAGTAAGATTGATAAAAAATATTTGTAAGGCAGAAAATATAGATATAAAAAAAATTTCACCAAAATATATTTTAGCCGTAATAGATAGATGGAAAAATCAAGGATGTTATCCTGAAGATGTGGTTCTAAAGAAAAGTCAAATTTTAGAAAAAAATTTTCTAACTATTTATAAAATTTATCAAGAGAAACTTATTAATTTAAACTCAGCTGATTTTTCAGATTTAATATTACATACAGTAAAAATTTTTAAAAATTATCCAGATATAGCCGATATTTATTCAAAAAAATTTAAATATATTTTAGTTGATGAATATCAAGATACCAACTTTATACAAAGTGAGTGGTTAAAATTTTTATCTAGTAAAAATAATAATATTTGTTGTGTAGGGGATGACGATCAATCCATATATAGCTGGAGAGGTGCAGAGATTAAGAACTTTTTAGAATTTGACAAAACATATGAAAATACAAAAATAATAAGATTAGAAAAAAATTATAGATCTACTCAAAATATTTTAGGTGTTGCTTCAAAACTTATAGAAAATAATCAAAATAGAGTTGGTAAAACTTTGTATACAAATCAGGAGGAAGGTGAACTGGTTACATTAGATTGTTTCAGAAATGTCAAAGACGAAGCTGTAGAGGTAAGTTCATCCATAGAAAAATTTAAAAAAAATAATTCCTTAAATGAAATTGCTATTTTAGTTAGAGCAATATTTCAAACTAGAGAGTTTGAAGAAAGGTTTTTAAAAGTAGGCATACCATATAGAATTATTGGTGGTATTAAATTTTATGAAAGAGCTGAAATTAAAGATTGTGTCGCATACTTGCGTTGTATTCATCAACCAATGGATGATTTGTCCTTTGAAAGGATAATAAACGTTCCAAAAAGATCAGTTGGTGACACAACGATTAAAAATATTTCAGAATATGCAAAAAAAAATTCATGCTCATTAGAAATTGCTTCAAGAAAACTAATTGATGAGAATAAAATAAAACCAAAAACTAAATTTGGCTTAGTTTCTTTACTAAATTTATTAGAAAAATGGAGATTTGATGTAAAGAAAAATACTAATCATAACAAACTTCTACAAATTGTATTGGATGAATCTGGTTACAGTGAAATGTTAAAAAATAAAAAAGATTTAGAAAATGAAAGCCGTTTAGAGAACATTAAAGAACTATTAAATGCTATGAAGGAATTTGATAATTTAGAAAGTTTTTTAGAACATGTGTCATTAGCTACATCACTAGATCAAGATTGGGAGTCAGAAAAAGTAAATTTAATGACTCTACATGCCTCTAAAGGTCTAGAATTTAACATAGTTTACTTACCAGGATGGGAAGAAGGTCTTTTTCCTCATCAAAAAAGTATTGAGGAGAAAGGTCAAAATGGTCTTGAGGAAGAAAGAAGGTTGGCCTATGTGGGAATTACAAGGGCAAAGAAATTTGCCAAAATTTCCTTCTCTATGAATAGGTTTTATCAAGGTGATTGGATTGATAGTATGGCTTCTAGGTTTGTAGATGAGCTCCCTGATGAATTTATAAAAAAAAATAATAGTTTCAACGATAATGAAGAAAATGATTTTGATTTTAATCAAGACATTGAATTTGAAAATGAGATTAGAAGCCCAGGATGGCTAAGGTACCAAAAAAAATTAAAATGATTGAAAACTTAAAAAAATTTATTCAAAAAAATAGATTGGATGGATATATCGTACCAAAGAACGATAAATATTTTACAGAATATTCAAATGTGAATAATCTAATGAAAGTATCAAATTTTAGTGGTTCAGCTGGTTTTGCTCTGATTTTGTCTAAGAAAAACTATTTATTTGTTGATGGAAGATACACGCTTCAAGCAAAAAAACAATCTGGTAAAAATTTTGTTATTTGTGAAATCCCTAATGTTTGGCCTAAAGATGTATTAACTAATAATAATTTTAGAATTGGTTTTGATCCAAAATTATTTACACAAGAAACTTTAGACAAATATTTTGATGATAAAATAAACTTGGTTCCAATTACTTTTAAATTTCCAAACAAAAACAAAAAAAATGAAAATAAATTTTATGAATTAGAAAAATCAGTCACAGGTGAAACTATGAATTCTAAAGTGGACAAATTAAGAAAAATTCTTAAAAAAAATAACATCAATTATCTATACATTAGCTCTAGCGAAAATGTATGTTGGCTTTTAAATATAAGAGGAAAAGATCTTCCAAATAGTCCTTTAGCAAATTGTAAAATTTTATTTAACACTAAAGGAAATCTGTATTTATTAACCGATTTGGAAAAAACTTCTAACCTTAAGAAAAAAAATTTTAAAGATGTAATATTTTTGTCAGAAAATAATTTTTTTTCAATTATCTGTAATTTTGATAAAGGAAACTTTTGCATAGATAAAAATTCATGTTCTATTTTTGAAGAAAATTTAATTCGAAGCAAGTTCAAAATAGTTTCAAGAACTGATCCAATATATGACTTTAAAAGCTTAAAAAATTCTACTGAAATAAAAAATACTCAGAAAGTTCATATTATAGATGGTGTAGCTGTTACTAAATTTTTATATTGGTTTAAAAAAAGAAAAAAAAATTTTTCTGAGAAACAAATTGAAAAAAAATTGGAAAGTTTTAGGAAGAAATCTAAAAATTATCTTTATCCAAGTTTCGAGACTATTGCGGGATCAGGCCCAAATGGTTCAATCATTCACTATAAATCTAATAAAAATTCAAATAGAATAATTAAAAAAAATGATGTCTTGCTTGTAGACTCGGGAGGTCAGTATAAATGGGGTACCACTGATATTACAAGAACTACAATTTCTGGTAAAGCTTCTTCAAGCGTAAAAAATAACTTTACAAGAGTTTTAAAAGGACACATAGCAGTGGTAACTTGCAACCTTAAAAAATATCATAATGGATATTTAATTGATAATTTAGCAAGAAAACCCTTAAAAAAAATTGGACTAGATTACTCACACGGAACTGGTCATGGAGTTGGTTTTTTTTTAAATGTTCACGAGGGTCCGCAGGCAATTTCCAAATATAATAGAGTTAAGTTCAAAAAAGGAATGATACTAAGTAATGAACCAGGTCTATATTTGAATAATAAATACGGCATTAGAATAGAAAATTTAATTTATGTAGATGATTCTAAAAAACAATTATTTTTTAAGAATCTAACGTTTGCACCAATAGATTTAGATATGATAAATTTTAATCTTCTAACAAAAATAGAAAAAAAATATTTATTTGATTACCATTTAGAAATTTATTCAAAGATTTCAAAATATTTAAATAAAAATGAAAAAAAGTGGCTAATTAATTTAATTAAGTAAATTTTTTAATTGTTGCAGTGAAATAATTTTTGTTCCAATTTTTTTTGCTTGCTCAACTTTTCTTTTTGTGGGTTTATCTCCAATCACTAAATAATTAAGATTTTTATTTACACTACTTAGTGTACTTCCAGAATTTCTCTCTATAAGAGATTTAGCTTCTGCCCTACTTATTCCATTTAATTTTCCAGTAAACATAAATGTTTTATTTAATAATATTCCATTGTCATTTATTTTTTTGCTTTCAACATTCAGTATATTTTTTAAGTCTTCTAAAATATTTATATTAAATTTAATTGAAAAAAAGTTTTTTAGAGAATTTACCTGTGTTTCACCAATACCATCAATATTCAAAAAATCATCAATTTGTTTTTTTTTTACTTTTTCTATAAAGGTTGAAATATTCTTTGTATTTTCACTCAACAATTTGGCATTTTCGATACCTATATGTCTAATGCCAATAGAATATATAAATTTTTGCAGAGATACAGTTTTTGAATTTTCAATCGATTTTTTTAAATTATTTACTGATAATTCTCCCCATCCTTCTAAATTTTTAATTTTTTCGTAATTTAAATTAAATATATCCTGTGGTTTTTTTATTAAATTCAAATCCCAAAAGTTTTCTATAACTTTTTTTCCTAAACCGTCGATATTCAATGCTTCTTTTGATATAAAGTGTTTTAATTTTTCAATGGCTATTTTTTCGCATCCATAACCATCATTTAAACATCTTCTAACAGCATCATATTTTTTTGTTGTTTTATTATATTCTTTTATTGTTTTTGAACCACATGATGGACAATTTGTGGGGAAAATAAATACTTTAGAATTCTTGTTTCTTTTAGTTTTGTCAACTTCGATGACGTGTGGAATTACATCTCCAGCTCTTTCAATTTTAACAATATCTCCTAGCCTAATATCTTTCCTTTTTATTTCATCTTCATTATGAAGTGTAGCATTTGAGACTACCACACCACCTATATTTACTGGCTCAACTTTTGCGACTGGTGTCAATGCTCCAGTACGTCCTACTTGGATGTCAATATTCAAGACTTTTGTGTTAGCACTATCAGCAGAAAATTTATGTGCTATTGCCCATCTGGGTGCATTTGAGGTGAAACCTAGTCTATTTTGTAATTTTATACTATTTACTTTGTAAACTAATCCATCTAAATCATAATCTAAGTTAAATCTTTTACTCTCAAATTTTTTATGAAATTTAATTAACTCATTTATATTTGGCAGTATTTTATTATCTTCATTTATTTTAAATCCCCACTTTTTCAAATCATTTAAAAATTCTGATTGATATTTATGAGGTTCACCTTGAATATAACCAAAAGTATAAGCAATAAACTTAAGTGGAATTTTTTTTGTCTCGTTTGGATTTTTTTGTCTTAGTGTTCCAGAAGCTGCATTTCGAGGATTTGCAAACTTATCTTTAAATTTAGTAAAATCTTTTTTGTTTATAAAAACTTCACCTCGAATTTCTATTTCATCTGGAAAATTTTCATCATTTATTTGAATTGGTATATCTTTTATAGTTTTTAAATTTTCAGTGATTATTTCACCGACCTTTCCATCTCCTCTTGATACTCCATATTTAAGTTTTTTATTTTTATAGGTTAAAGATGCTGAAACTCCATCTATTTTAGGCTCTACACTATAGTCAAAATTTATATTTTCATTTAAATAATTGTAAATTTTCTTTTCAAAATTAATTAAATCTTCTTTGTAAAAAGCATTAGATAAAGATAGCATTGGAATTTTATGTTTAAATTTTTCAAAAGATTTGAGAGGTTTAAAACCAACTTTTTTAGTTGGCGAATTTTTGTCGTACAAAAACTTATATCTTTTTTCTAATTCAAGTAATTCTCTTTTTAAAATATCATACTCTGAGTCTGTTATTTTAGGTGCATTAAGGTTGTGATATAATTTGTCATGTTTATTAATTTCTTTAATTTTTGATTTATAGATTTTTTTTATTTTTTCATTATCCATTTATAAATTAAATTATTTAAATAGTTTTTTAAATTTTTTTAATATTGAGTCTCTTTCTTCTTTTTTACTTAATTTTTTTCTTTCATAATTTTTATTTAATAATTTGTAACTTTCCTCATACCAGAGGCTAGATTGATAATTATATCCCAATAAAGAGGCATATTTTTCGGCTTCATCTATTAATCCAATTTTGTAATTTAATTCTACCAATCTATGTAAAGCCTCTTCTACATATATTGTTGTTTCATATTCATTTACAATTTTTTTAAATCTTTTAATTGCTGGTATCCATTTTTGTCTTTGAACATAATATCTTGCAAGATAAATTTCCTTAGATGCCATTATTTCAACAATGTAATCTAACTTATATTTTGAGTCTTGAGCATAATCTGTGCTTGGATATTTTTTTATAACCAATTCAAAATATTTTTTAGCCTGAATAATTTCATTTAAATCTTTTTTTTCGTCAACAATTTGATCATAATGACAAAGTGCTAATAAATAGTAAGCATAGTCAATTTGTGGATGGTTGTTGTATTTTAAAATAAAACGTTCAAGGTCATTAATTGCATTATTATAGTATCCTTGAGAAAAATAACCATATGCTGACATCAATACTGCTCGAGGTGCCCATACTGACTGTGGAAAGAGCAACTCTGCCTCACTAAATTTTTTTCCAGCATAAATAACATCTCCTTTTTCAAGCTCTTCTACACCCTGCTTGTAAACTTCTATCATTTGTGTTTCCAAATTTTTTTCTTCTAAAGTAACAAGTTGTTCTTTTTTTTTAGAGCATGAAAAAGTTATAGTTAATATTAAAACAAATAATATAAAAGATTTTGAAATCATTTTTTATTTTTAACAGATTAATTATAAAATTGTAACTTTTAAGCTATTGACTTAAGGTTGTGATAATTAGCGAAAGTATGAGGAAGCTGTTTACCTTTAATTTCTATTAAAGAGAAATTTTCTTTATCACTAAATATTTTTCTTAATAATTGATTAGTTAAATAATGCCCACCTTGGGAACATTTAATATTACCAATAATCTTATATCCAGATAAAAATAAATCTCCCATACAATCAAGAATTTTATGATTTACAAATTCCAAATTATTTCTCAATCCATTTTTATTCAATATTTCATTTTCTTTAATAACAATAGCGTTTTCCAAGCTGCCACCTTTTCCAAGATTGAGTTTCTTTAGTTTTTCAATATCTTCGTATAAACAGAATGTCCTTGAAATAAATATATCATTTAAATTATCTTCAAAAATATTTACTTTATTTTTTTGAGTATTTATTAATTGATTTTTATATTTTATTTCAAATTCTATTTCTCCGGTAACATTCGAAGTATCAATTGATATAAATTTCTCACCTTCTTGAATTTTAACCTTCTTTTTTAATTTAATAAGTTTTATTGGTTGATCACTAAACTTTAGTCCAACTTTATTTATTTCATCTACAAATAATTTTGCAGATCCATCTAAAATTGGAACTTCTTGGGAGTCTAACTCTATTATTGCATTATCTATCCCAACACCATAAAGAGCTCCCATTAGGTGCTCTATAGTTGAAATTTTTACACCATTATCATTTGATATAGTTGTGCATAAAGTTGTGTCTGTTACATTAGAATAATTTGGATAAACCTCATTATTTGATTTTAAATCAATTCTTTTAAAAATAATTCCAGAATTTGGAGAAGCTGGTAGTATGTTTAACACAGCATTTTTCCCTGTATGTATTCCAACGCCACAAAAGGATATTTTTTTTGATATAGTTTTTTGAGTTAGTATAGACACGCATTATTTATATAAAAAGTATTTACGTCTAAATACTCAAGAAATATTACAAGAAAATACAATTACCTACTGAAATAATTAAAAAATTTTTCAAATATACCTTGTTTTTTGTTAATAATTTTTGGTATTTCGTAGTTATTTAAATAGTAATTCAAACCACTTTTACAAATTTTAAAGTCATCCTCAGGATAATAATTCATAGATTTAAACAGAAATTTATCATTTAAATAAAATGAATTTGTTTGAAATAGTGTAGATCCTTCACCTATTAAAAAAAGTTCAAAATCTTTTAAATTTGAATCAGATTCTTTGATACTTGATTTAATAAATATTAAATCAATAATTTCTTGAACTCTGTATAAAATTACTTTTTTTAATAGGTCAATTGATATATTTTTTCTAATAATTTCTTTAATTGACGCAACTTCAGGCTCATTTTTATTCTCGTATGAGAATTCTGTCTCTGATTTATTAAATAATTTTTTAATTTTTTCTGCATCATCAAGACTAATTTTAAAAATATTAGAAATATCTTTTGTTATGTGTGAACTGCCAACAGGAATAGTAGTTATAAATTTTAATTTATTTTTTTTATAAGTAATTAAAGTTGATCTCTCCCATCCTATTTCTAAAAAAGATATTTTTTTTAAACCTAATGTTTTGAGATAAGAAATTGATTTAACATAACTTGTACAAAATATATTAATAACATTTAAATTAATTTTAATGAAATTATTGGTTAAATTCGTAACTAATTTTTTGGGAATTAAGATAACTTTAAATTCAATTTTAATATTTTTACAATTATTTAAACTTTTAGGAAGTTCATCATAATAATTTTCATTTATGTTGCAATTATTCACAACAATGTGTGTGAGAGAATAATTACTATAATGTGAAATAATTAATTGATTTAATTCTAATACTAATGAGTCATATGCTTTAATTAATTTGGTGCTTTTATCAAATTTTTTTTTTAATGATATATCCACAGTCAATAAATTTGGGGTATCCAAAATCAAAATTATATCTTCAATATGAAATGAAATTTTTTTTTCAGCTTCTCTTACAATTTCATTAATTATATTGAATTGATTTTTATATTCTTTATCAAATTTTATTTTTTTCGTTTTTGTAAATTTTTGATTTAAATTTTTATCAATTACTGAAAATCTAATTTTAGATGATCCTAAATCAATCAAATTAAAATAATTAATTTTTTGCATTGTTTA
>MDTC01187265.1_pt1 | contig 11973 bp, 14 predicted proteins | sample 811181 | NCBI WGS metagenome assembly MDTC01 (sample SAMN05326644, study PRJNA326480) | marine metagenome | isolation source: seawater | place: Pacific Ocean: North | collected 2011
AAATACTTTGAGGATAAAAACACCTTCTGGCAGAGAGTTCTCTTTTCCAGAGGTTGAAAGAAAGGGTAATGGTAAAGTTACGTATGGGACACAGATTAAGAACTATCCTGTACAGAGTTTTGCTACTGCCGACATCGTTCCTTTGGTTCTAATACGAATAGAAGAAGCCTTGCAAAATATGCAAAGCTGTATTGTAAATTCTGTACATGACTCTATCGTTATAGACATTCACCCAGACGAGCAAGACCAAGTTTTAAAGGTGATGAAAGAAATAAACAAGAACTTAAAAAATATAGTTGACAATCACTTCAATATAGATTTTAATGTACCCTTGTTACTAGAATCAAAAATAGGAAATAATTGGCTTGACACTAAAGATGTCTTGTGATATAACTATAGTTCTTTAAGTAAGATAGGAGATAAATATATGAGTGCAAACATTACAACAATAGATACAGACAACTATGCAGTTATGGCGAAAGCTATGGGTATGGCATCTGAAAGTGATACAAAGAAGAAGTCCAGTACACTGGCTCGACTACGTATCAATCATTCACCTTTGATGGGACAATCTGAGATCAATGGCAAGTCTGTCAATGTCGAAGTTGTCGAGGGTGGAACATACAAACTTGAAGTCCCGGATGGTGAAACATTTTATTCCACCACAGCGAGTGTTCGTCCGTTTATGCAGAGGTATATGTATAAGCGATTTGTTATGGGTTCTGGTGATACACCAAACAAATACATTAAGACAGTTATGAATGACAATCTTAATGTTGACCTCAAGGACAATGACGGTGGCTTCAACTGTGGTAAACCTGCAGGGTTCATTCAAGACTTCAAGGCTCTTGACCAGTCTACACAGGATCTTATCAAGCAGATCAAAAGAGTGCGTGTTATCTTTGGTACTATTGATATGAAAGATGCTGTAGATTCAAATGGTGTATCTGCTGAGTTAGGAACTACACCTTTCATATGGGAAGTAGAAAACAGAGATGCTTTCAAAACTCTTGGTAACTGTTTTATAAAGTTATCTAAGATGAAAAGGCTACCACCACAGCACACTTTTGAAGTGGCTACGGAGCAAAGAAAGTTACCTAATGGTAATAGTTTTTATCTTCCATCTGTTGCTGTAAACTTGACAGATATAATAAAGCTGTCTGACGAAGATCAGCAAACATTTGCAGACTTCATGCAGTGGGTTGATAACTACAATGATTACATCATAGGTGCTTGGGACGAGAACTCTCGTAAAAAAGAGGACATGGATGTTGATGTTGTTGACGAGATTATCGAAACAGAGGAGATACCATTCGAATGAACCATCCCTCTGAAATGGCTTTGCATCAATACTTGGAAGATGCTATCAATGGAAAGACCTCTATGTCTGCTAGTACCATAGCAGGTATTAAAAAAGACATAGGGGAAGCATTGAAACGCCAGTTCGGTAAAAAGACTAAGCGTAGAAAGTTTAATCTTAGAATGTCTAATATAGGTAGACCGTCCTGTCAACTATGGTTTGAAAAAAATAAACCAGAAAAGTCAGATCCTCTACCTACTACATTCGTGATGAATATGATGTTGGGCGATATTGTTGAAGCTGTATTTAAGGGTTTAATGAGAGAAGCAAAGATTGACTTTCAAAACTCTGAAAAGGTGTATCTAAACGTAGCAGGTAAAAAAGTAAGTGGTACATATGACCTTGTATTAAATGATGCAGTTGATGATATAAAGTCTGCTTCAGATTGGTCTTACAGAAATAAGTTCGAGTCTTTTGAAACTGTTTCTGCCGATGATGCTTTTGGATATGTGGGACAACTCGCAGGTTATGCAAAGGCTATGGGCAAAAAAGCAGGGGGATGGTGGGTAGTAAATAAAGCTAACGGTAGTTTTAAATATATACCTGCCAGTGATTTAGACGTTGACAAAGAAGTTGCAAAGCTTGAAGAAAACGTCAAAACTGTAACACTAAATAAATTTAAAAGGTGTTATGAACCAGAAGAAGAAACATTTAGAGGTAAGCCTACAGGCAATAGAATACTTGGTAAAACGTGTTCTTTTTGTAGATACAAACACTCTTGTTGGGAAAACTTACAAGAGTTACCATCTCTGCTGTCTAAGGCTAAAGAGCCTAAAATTGTTTCGTATGTTAGTATCGGAAAGGAGCAAATAGCATGAATGATAAATCAAATCCTACACTAGATGAAATGGCTAGTGAAATATCTGAAATGGAAAAGCAGCTTTTGGACATGAAAAAAGCTTATCGTGAAAAAAAGTATGAGGGCTTGAAGATAGCTATGGATGCCAGAAAGTCGGCAGACGAAGCTGTTAACGAAGAGTTAAAAGCTCTTGGTCTTAAAGCTTTTCCGTTTAACAGGTCTACATCTATTTGGTGGTAGGTGTTTAAGTCTGCTAAATACAATCTAGCACGTAGGCTAGGTTTTCGTAGTGGTCTTGAAGTAAAGATCGCAGACGAGTTGAAAGAACTCTCCATTCCGTTTATATACGAGGGTATGAAAATAGAATGGGAAGACCTAGCTTATCGTATGTATACACCAGACTTTGTATTGCCAAACGGTATTATAATAGAAACTAAAGGCAGATTTACTGTAGCTGATAGACGGAAACATCTTTTAATAAAGAAACAACATCCTAAATTAGACATTAGATTTGTTTTTGAAAACGAAAACAATAAACTGAGAAAAGGATCAAAGACCTCTTATGGTAAATGGTGTGAGAAGAATGACTTTCTTTACTGCACTAGAGTTATACCACAAGCATGGCTAAAGAAAAGAGGTAAGAAAACATATCCCACTCTCATACAATTTAGGAATAAAAAAATATGACCAGAGAACCACTGAACTTTTTAGGATACAGAGATGAAGAGATTAGTATTCGTATATCGCCAGAACTTGACAATAATAAATGGACAGGTAATTTGCATCTAACCATAGATGCTTTTGATAGTAGTCCCTTAGATGATGTCGATTATTTTTCTCTTATGAATTTTGTAAGAATGATAATGGCAACACCTGTTTTGATTGAAGAAGATGAAAGTGCAAGAGATAAACTTTGGGCAATAGCACAAAAAGATATTGACCAAAAGAAAAAAAATGGTAAGATACTTGGAAGAGAAGGTAATATTATAAAACTTAATTTTAACAACGAAACAGATGGGAGTGCATAATATGGCAAAATGGGAAATAGATTGTAAGGATAAAGATATGGTAAATAATCCACCTCATTATAACAAGTACGGTGTAGAATGTATAGAAGCTATTCAATCAGCTACAGGTGAAGGATATGAATATTATCTACAAGGTAATATAATTAAGTATCTTTGGAGATACCGATACAAGAATGGTGTGCAGGATTTAGAGAAAGCACAGTGGTATCTAAATAAATTAATAGAAGTAAAAAAGGGTGACAAAGCATCACCAGATTTATTTTCTAGTTTTGGTATAGAGTTGAGTGATGGTTGTTAAAATATTTCTTACATTAGATTTGGATGAAGAAGATTATCCTATACCTGCTGATGGTGATCCCACTGAGGAGATACAAGAAGCTGTAGAAGAGTTTATTCACGACATTGATGGACTTAAAATAAAAAATATTAAAATTATGATGGAGAACTAATTATGGAAGATTATCAAAAGTTTATTGCAGTTTCTAGGTACGCTAGATGGATAGAAGAAAAAGGACGCAGAGAAACATGGGATGAAACTGTGCAAAGATATGTGGACTATATTACTGAGAAAGTAAAAGGTCATCTACCTAAGAAGCAAATATTTGATGCCATAAAAAAACTAGAAGTCATGCCCTCTATGAGAGCCTTGATGACAGCAGGACCTGCTCTCGAAAGAGACAATACAGCAGGGTACAACTGTAGCTATCTTCCTGTAGATGACCCAAAAGCTTTTGATGAAGCTATGTATATTCTTTTGTGTGGCACTGGTGTAGGCTTTTCTGTTGAACGTCAATATGTATCACAGTTGCCAGAGATACCACAAAGCCTAGACCATGTAGATACTGTAATAAAAGTGCAGGACAGCAAAGAAGGATGGGCAAGAGCTTTACGTAAGCTCATAGGTCATTTGTATATGGGCGAAGTTCCTGTGTGGGACATGTCAAATGTAAGACCTGCAGGTGCTAGGTTAAAAGTGTTTGGTGGCAGAGCCAGTGGTCCTGCTCCACTTGTAGATTTATTTAACTTTACTGTTGCCCTGTTTCGACAGAACGTGGGCAAGAAACTATCTAGTTATGATTGTCACAATCTTATGTGTAAGGTTGGAGAAGTTGTTGTCTCTGGTGGTGTGCGTAGATCAGCTATGATTAGTTTGTCTAACCTCTCAGATGGACGCATGAGACATGCCAAGTCTGGCAAATGGTGGGAGACAGCACCACAGATGGCTTTGTCAAACAATTCTGTTGTCTACACAGAAAAACCAGACGGTGAAACATTCTTACGTGAGTGGACATCCCTTGTGGAATCAAAGTCTGGTGAACGTGGAATATTTAATAGAGTATCTGCAAAAGACCAAGCATCAAAGTATGGTAGGAGAGATCCTAACCACGACTTTGGCTGTAATCCTTGCAGTGAAATAATATTACGTCCTTATCAATTTTGCAATCTGACCGAAGTAGTCATTCGTGAAAAAGATAGGTATGACGATTTGAAGAGAAAGGTTATGCTTGCTACCATACTTGGCACAGCACAAGCTACACTTACAAAGTTTCCTTATCTACGTAAAATATGGAATAAGAATACGGAAGAAGAGAGATTGTTAGGTGTCAGTTTAACAGGTATCATGGATAACCCACTAACTAATGGAAAGAAACATGGACTTGAAAAAACACTCAAACAACTCAGAGAAGTTGCCGTTGAAACAAACAAAGAATGGTCGGCAATCTTTGGTATCCCCCAAAGCACAGCTATCACCTGCATCAAACCCAGTGGGACAGTATCACAGCTTGTGGACTCAAGCAGTGGTATCCACCCTCGTCATAGCGACTATTATATTCGCACTGTTAGGGGGGATAATAAAGATCCTCTTACTAACTTCATGGTAGATAGTGGCATACCAAATGAAGCAGACTTCATGAAGCCAGATACACAAACAGTGTTTAGCTTTCCTATGAAGTCACCTAAGAACTCTGTGGTGAGAAATGACATGACAGCAATAGAACAGCTAGAGATGTGGCTTCTCTATCAGCGACATTGGTGTGAGCATAAGCCCTCTGTAACGGTGTCTGTTCGTGATGAAGAGTGGATGGAAGTGGGTGCGTTTGTATTCAAACATTTTGACGAAATGTCTGGTGTGTCTTTTTTACCACACTCCGATCATACTTATCAACAAGCACCATATCAAGATTGCACAGAAGCTGTATACAATGATTTTAGCAGTAAGTTCGGACATATTGATTGGGATAAATTCCAGAGTTATGAAAAAGAGGACAATACACATTCCTCACAAACACTCGCTTGTTCTGGTGACAGTTGCGAGATAGTGGATATAGGTGCATGACATGAATATTATAGTGATCTATGCAACTATATTTATTAATGGCGTAGTTGGTATTGTTGAGTATAAAGGTGAACTTTTTAGAAACAATGAAGATTGTATCACATATCTACAGAAATATAATGACCACATTAATACAACATTGCAAGATCATATAAACAAGAAAGATAGAGGTGCTACCGTTCTTTATATTGGTTGCTCTAAAAGAGATAAATTTACACAAGAAGGAGATTTGACATGAAGTTCTTATCAAGAAAAGAACGTGGTCTTGGTAGGCATGATGCACCACTGAAGATACAGTGGATGAAAGGCTACGATGCTTTTGCATATGGAAAGTTAAAAAACCCTTATAGCTCTGACACCATGATGTATAGAGAATGGGAACGTGGGTATATAGCAGCCTACTATGATAACTTAGATAGAGGAATACATGAGGTTAGAAGAAGAAGCAAAGGATTTTATGGACAGAAGAAACAGAGATCCGAAGACAATGTTCGAGGTTCTCACAGAGATGACGTACAGGCTAAGAGAGTGCGAGAAAAGTCTGAGGGAAATAAAAGAGGTGATACGTAAGCTACCTGTAAAGAATTAGTCTACTCTGGCTCTGGTATAGCTCGTTTAAGGCTCTTACCAATATCATATAAAAGTTCATAATCATAGTTGTCGTTGTCTGGAACACCGTAAGGTTTATTTGTTTCTGGATTTATCATTTGATGATATGTATTCTCAGCTACTTTTTTCTCATATTCTCCCAGTCTATTAAATTTATAGAATGATATTATTTTAGATGTTTTAGAACCTCTAGCTATGTTATCCATTATATATCGTTTTACTGGGTGAAACTCATTAACTATACTATATTCTATCATTTGTCTTTGAAGCTGTGGGTCATCTTTGTGCTTCAGATACCTTTCTGATGTCATAAGTTCATGTAAAGGTCCTACTGCAAACTCAGCAGATAAAAAATCTAAAATCTGATTATATTTTGGGTCTTTAGTTCTTTTTGCTAACTTTGACGGTGGTATTCTAAGTCTAATAAATTCTTTTTGTACAAGTGTTTTTCTCTCCCTAAACATTAGACCTGTTGTTTGCCTTTGTATTGCTCCGGGTCTTCTTATTTTTTCAGTTGTAAACGGAGATGTAAGCTCTAAAGGTTTCTCATAATTTTCAAAAGTTTCATCCATAAAGTCATGTATGTAATTATTCCAAGGAAGACGCTTAGTGGATTTGTTAACAAACAAACTAAAAAGATTAGGACTGTCTAAAGTTTTTAATATTCTGACATCATCAGGTGCAAAGAATGTACTATACGCATCTTGAGGTACAGTTAAAGGAATAGTAAAAGTTTCTGCTACGTTTGCTGCCCATTCTGTAGCTAATTTACCCATACCTTGAAAGTTACCTTCTTCTATATCTGCTATGGAACTTTCAAATGCATATAATCCAAACCCTGTTTTAAAAGCTTGCATACCTGTAACTGTAGCAAGAGTTGTCTGTATTAATTTAGAAGCTGTTTCAGGAGTAACAGGATTACCCTCCATTTTTCTAGCTATTAAATCTGCAAAAAACAAATAAGGTGCTAACGGAAAAAATGGTCTTAGATCGTAGGTTCTTCCGTCTGCTGTTTTACCTTCATACCAGTTTTCACCTGCAAACTCTGATTGTCTAAATGCAACACTTCCCATAAGTACAGAAGTACCAACTAAACTTTTAGATAATTCTGTATAGCCTTCAGTTACTTCTCTAGCTGATTTGTTACCTGCCAGAGCCATTAGCTGTGCCTTTGCTTTTTTATCAAACATCAACATTGCAGGAGAGTGTTCATAAGTAAAACGCATAGCATTAACCATAAATCGTGGAAAAGGTGCTAAAGATGTAGCAATAAATGGTAAAGAGTGTACACCATTTATAAAAGATTTGGCTAGTGGATTGTCTGGCGATCTCTGATAAGTAAAATAAAGAGCTTCTTCAACTGCTTTTTGAACAGCATCTCTCCCCTCTTTTGTCTTACCAAATACATCGTGAAATCTACCTTTTTGTATAATATTAGCTAAGTTAAAATCTTCTTGTCTAAATATAGATTTCCAAGCGTCAGGACTTTTATCATCTACTCCTATAAGTTTATAGTAGTCTTTTAGTCCCTTTTCTCCCCCAACTATTAACTTTCCGTCAGGTCCTGTTGTTTTCACTAAAAATTTTTCAAAGTATTCTAACGCTTCCTCTTTTGTTTTTGGGTTTATAATAGTTGCAATATTGTTCAGTTCTCTTTTTAAAGTTCCTGTTAATGCTACTTTTTTAAACCAGTTATCAGATATGGTGTTTAATATATTAACTGCTCTTGCTGCTGTTGATAAACCTTTTATCTTACTCTGAGTTTTTGTTGCATCAGCCATGTCTATTAGAGGTCTTAGCACTCTATCTGTTTGACCTGCAAAATCTGCTTTCATTATTGCTACAACAGCATTAGTCTCTGCAGAATTTAAAAATCCTCCAAACATAGCCCATGCATCACTATTAGGTGTAAGTCTTTCTACTCCTGTTAATTTTTGTAACGATGTATCTATAGAACGCACAAGTGCATCCATAGGTAAACGAATGGCACTACCTGCTATATTTCTTGCAGTTGTTGCAGGTTGAGATGTCATAAAAGCCAAACGAGCTGCGTCTAACTCTTTTATAATTTCTCCTGTTTTTGCTGATACGGTATTTTGATAGTAGTCTCTAACATTTTTATTTTTTGCACTATCATCTAATTCTTTCAATGCTTGCTGTCTAGCTTTTGCAAATCCAAAATAGTCATACTGAGATACATCTGTTAGTGCATCTTTTAACTGTTTTTTTATGGCACTTCCAACGGCAAGCTGTCTACCTGCTTCAGACATATCTGCTAAAAACATGTCTGATAAATTACCCTGAGTTAGATTATATTTTTTCATTAGAGGAAAGAAAAAGTCATTTACAGCTTTTGCTGCTTCATCTCCATCTAGCTCTTGTTTTAAAGTTTTACCTGTTTTTGGATCTGTTGTTTTTATTTTTCTTATTGCTCTAGCAACAGTTTCTGATATTCTTTCTTCTTCTACTTTTCCTGTTTTTGGATTTAATTTAGGCTTTACTTTTCCTGCTTTCTGTGCAATCTCAACTAAAGCTGCCTGAACACTTTTGTAAGAGTCTGCTGATACACTTATACGTAAAGGTCCTTCTACTCCCTCTGTTTCTGCTATAGCTCTAAACTCAAGATCCCCTCTTTTTACTGCGTCAGGATCTAATATTTTTAATTGCTTTGCTACTTTTTCAGCGTCCTCTTTTACTGATTTTGTAACTTTTGCACCCTCTAAAAATGTTTCTGCTTCTTTATTAGCATCATCTATGCGTTTTTGTATAGCTTCTTTACTTAAATTAACTAAATCACCTGTATTTCTTTCTGCGTAAGATATTACAGCACCTTTTGTTGTTAGTGGTATTAGAGCAGCAGGAGCTAAACCACTTATTGCTGTCACAGCACCTGTTCTAACTAGTGAATAATCATCTTTTAATGCTGTTTCTATCTCTACTTTTTGTGCCGCTACATCTTGTGCTAGACCTGCACCTGCTTCAACTCCTACTGCAGTCAATATAGGTCGTTTACCTACCTGTTGTAATAGTTTTGTCACGCCAAACTTAGCAGCTTGTGCTGATCCCATTGCACCTGCTTTACCTGCAACTGGCAATAGTAAACCTATCCACGTAGATGGAGCTTGTATTATACCCTCTAGCACATCTCCCACTGCAGTAATACCTCTACCACCTTTCTGGAAAAAGAAAGGTAACGAGTTTTTAGCTGTAAAAAGAAGTCTGTAATCGTTTAATTGTTGAACTTTATCCTCAAAATCTTCTGATCTACCTGCTTGTTCAGCTTCATTCATATCTGTTACAAGACCACTAACATAACCTAAGTCTTGTGCAGCAACCATTTCATTTACATCAAATTTATTAAAATGCTCAAGAACTAAATCTATCGCATCTTCACGATTTATGTTTTCTCTTCCGAGATATTTTTCAGACATTCTTATGGCAGCATCGCCTATGTCTTCATTTTCTTTGATTGATTGGATTGATTGTTTATCTGATCTAAGTAAATCTACGGCATCATAGTTTAACTCGTCAAAATGTTTAGCGTCTTTGCTTTCTGCGTATTCGTCATTTAAGTTTGCAACGCCTAAACCTACCTGTTGTGTAGTCTCTTTTGGTGCAGTGCTTTTCCACCTGCTAGGTAAATCTGCATTCATATTCCTGTATTCTTCACTGAATACATTTATATTTTTATCTCTATACTTTTCTCCTACAGAACCCCATCTTTCATGTAGCTCTGTATTAAGTTCTTCATTTTCCATTATGTATTCCTACCTACCTCTAGGCATTGCTTGATGATACTGAGTATAATTTCTTATATAATTCTCTATGTCTTGTTGAGTAAATTTTTCTATTTTAAAATTATCTCTTGAAGGTATTATTATTTGTTGATCTGGCTTGTCTCTCATATAGTTTAAGAAAGCATATGTAGGAACTTCATTATCAGCTTGACCTGTTTCATAAACTTTTCCTTGAAATACATTTGTTCTACCAATATCTAAAAATTCACTATAATAATCCTCTAGTCTTGTTCCTAAATCTTGGTATTGTTTTAAATATTCTCCTGTATCTTTATCTTTTAATTTACCTAAATTTCTATCAACAACTCTTGTTCTAATTAAGTTATAAACTATTTCTCTCTCAGCTTGAGTTCCACCTTGTATACCACCAGTAGGAGTATATCCTTTTAATGATTGCATAATTATAGCTAATTGAGGATTAGTTTCTGATTCTTTCATTAGTATTTGAAACTCTGATTTTATTTCAGCGTTCATATTTTTTATCTGACCATCAATTTCTGCTAATGTTGCTTGTGGTGCAGCCCTTAATGTTTCTTGTCTTACAAGACTTTTGTTTCTACCTATTTTAAAACTTTGATATTTACTAAACGCCAACTCTGCTTGTTCATCTAGTTGTTCTTTTTTACCTGCATCTTGCTCACCCTCTGCTTTTATCATTAATGTTTCATAAGCATTAAAAAGTTCTTTTTCTTGATCGTCTAATGATGGCTTTTCTCTTAAAAGATGCATATTCATTTTTCTTACACTGTAAGGTAATTGTGCTTCTAAGTCACTTTCATAAAATTTTCCTAATGAAAAAACTTCACCTTCTTTCTTTTGTTTCATCGGATCGCCAGTATATTTTGTTTCATAAAAATCATTTATGTTTAGTGTATCGCCTGACTGTATAGCTCTTTCTTCTATTAGTTTACCTAAACTTAGGGCATTTTCTGTTGAATATTCATTTTGTGAAAGAACTGCTACAACTTCATCTTTTAAACCTAACTCTTTTAATGCTTGTCCTCGCATCTTTCTAGCTTTTTTGTCTTTTAAAAGCTGTTGTTGCCTAGAATAATCTCTAGCTTCTATAAGAGCTTTTTTTCTCAAAGCTTCTCTAGTATTTAACATTTCTTTATCATGTTTTGCCGATCTGCCAAACTTTACAGCACCTTCAGCAGCTTCTCCAATACCTGATAACATACCACCAAAATTAAACATTTACATACTCCTCGCCATTAATCCTCTAGGTTGAGGTTCTTCAACTGGTTCTTCTTCTTCTTTTGTTTGCTCTGGCATAAACTTTTCTTCATTTAGTTCTTTCATAGCTAATGCAGTAGCTATTTCATTGTTAGGCTTTACATCACGCTTTTCCATACCAGTAACATACTTTACGTCATTTTTTTCTGCTACAAATTTAAGTAATTCTACAATAATAGGTAACATCAAAACTCCTACATCAATACTGTGTACACCCTCCATAACGGCTGCACTTTGCATTGCATTAGCTATCGTTGTTAAAGGCATACCCATCTCTATTACTTGTAAGAGATTGGGTACAAACTCTTCATCAAGTATTTTGTCTCTGTAGAAAGGCATAACATCATCTATGTTTGTAAGCTGTGCAGGTTTCTGCCAAGGTCTGTCCCCTAGCTCATGTGTCAGCCCTTCTCCGGGAATAGGTGCATCTAAACTAGCTTGCTGTATCATCATTTAATCCTTGTCTTGCTTCTCTTATCATCTTTACAAAGTCAGCTGCATTTTCTGCTTCTGTTTGTTGTTTTTCCTGTTGCATACCCATCATGCCAGATTTAGATAACAAACCTTTTTTCTTCTTCTTTTTAGGCTGTTTACCTAGCATGTCTAAAAACATATCCATGTTCTTACACGCATCTACTGCAGGATTTGTCGGACTATATCTCATTCTTTATCACCCAAATAAAAATTCACTACCAAACATAAATGCCCCTATCAACTTACCAAAGCCAACAGAAGAGTTATAATCGTTCTGCATCTTTTGTATGTCAACATTATTATCGGCATCTAAATGTGCGACAGCTAAGTCT
>MDTC01088101.1_pt1 | contig 11972 bp, 10 predicted proteins | sample 811181 | NCBI WGS metagenome assembly MDTC01 (sample SAMN05326644, study PRJNA326480) | marine metagenome | isolation source: seawater | place: Pacific Ocean: North | collected 2011
AGAAACTTAGCACGGCTGGGCTACTCTACATCGGTCTACCGAGGTGGATGGAAGGAGTGGCGGAGTGCGGGTCTTTAGGTGACTGGAGAAGACTCTCTCACCTCAGGATGGCTCGCGGATATGGAGCCATGCATGAACGTGGGGTAAGCCCCGGAAATACGATACCATATTTGGTCCTTCTAGTTGCCACACATCCCACACTTCATCATCACCAATGTTTTCATCTCGGTAGAAGGAGAGATGAAGATTTTCGATCCCTCCCGCCTTGATGTGCTTAATAGCTTCCTGAGCGTCTTCTTCACGAAAGGGGGCTAGAAGATCACCCACAACTTTCATGACGTGGCCTCTCTGGTCGTCTTTAAGGTCGCCCACCCTGATTCCAGCCAGCCCGGTTTTTTTTCCCGACAACTCCACGGTCTTTTTCCCTCTTTCGCCACGGCTCTTACCCAGAAGGGCTGACTCGCGCTGTTTACCATCGAGCATTTGATAGACCTCGTTGGCTCTCACCGCCTGATACCAGTAGACGTTGTCCTCGTGTTTAGCGCTTTCATTGAAACTCCTCGCCGCATGACCGTAAAAAATCGGCCCTCCAAAGGCAGCGCCCTTCACAGAGTCGCCATCACATCGGCGAGTGCAGTGACGTCCAGTTAGGACAAACTCAAACTTTCCGGTCCCGGGTTTCCCAAAGATGGCAACTGAGGAGCCCCCCTCAAAACCGTCGATTCCACTATCCCACTCAACCTGCTCGAAGACCCTTTCGGCATATTCATCACTGTGAATTCCCATGAAGATTTCCTTGATCATGGCCTGCTGGTCTTTTGTGAAGCTTTCGACCTTAGCCTTCGTAATATGCCAGTTATTTTCAATTTTCAGGCGGAGTTCGTGGTCGTAAGGAAAACAGATTATCTTGTGCTGCTCAGGACTCAGGGAATCGTAAAACGTTTTGACGATGGTCTCGGGCTGGTTGCTCGACTTGGTGGCCTCACTGGCAAGCACAGGTAATATTCCGGGGGCAACAAGGCTCCCGGTTACGGCTGTGGCGGAGCCAAGAAAACTGCGACGGCTCGAGAGTGCGCTCCGGCGAGAGGCGGCTCCAGAGATGGGATCGGAACTCAGGGACATGACCAAGAGACCTTGAGGGAAAGGAAGATGAGGAGGCAAACCTTTTCAGCGCGGGGTAGGGAAGGTGCGTAAAATACCCGGAAATGGTAGGCGCTGAGGACGATCTGGGATATCCTCCGCCGGGGATCTTGGGTTTGTGGGTGTTTCTTCGCAGGGGAAATTCTAAGGCAAACAATAATTCTATGGTAGTCAGAGCAGTTGTTGACGTTTTACTATTGTGCGACCACGCCTCGTAATGTCCGAAGATTCCCAGAGCCAACAATCCGACCCCGCAGGAGGGGATCGGAAAAAAGGCTTCGAGCAGGCCTACGAGCGTACCCGTAAAAGCCTGATCGCGCGGCTGGAAAACTGGGAGGACCAGAGAACCTGGGATGAATTTTACCAGACTTACTGGCGTCTGATATATTCGGTTGGCCTGAAGGCGGGACTACGTTCTGATGAAGCCTTTGATGTCGTTCAGGAGACGATTCTATCGATTGCCAAGCAAAGCAGGAAACAGTTGTATGATCCGAAGCAGGGATCATTCAAGACATGGCTGATGAACATGACTCGCTGGCGGATTAATGATCAATTCCGGAAGCGCAAGAAAGATACTGCAATGGCGGGTAACGAGTGGAATGAGGAGCGCAAAACCGCAGTAATTGACCGTTTTGAGGACCCAAGCGGGGACTTGCTTGAACGCATGTGGAACGTGGAGTGGAAAAAAAACCTAGCGGATGCGGCTCTCTCGCGGGTCAAGGGGCAGGTATCACCAAAACAATATCAGATTTTTGATTACTACGTAGTGAGGGAGTGGGACGCCAAGAAAGTTCAGGCCCATCTTGGGGTGAGCATGGCTCAGGTCTACCTGGCAAAGCATCGGGTGGGTGCTGTCTTAAAAAGAGAGCTGGCCAAACTCGAGAAGCATGCAAAGCAGTAATGTTCGTCCAGATCTCACGATCCCGGATCATGAGGTTCTGAGAAAAATAGGCGGTGGCGCCTATGGCGAGGTTTGGCTTGCCCGGGGGGTGACGGGTGCGTTGCGAGCGGTGAAGGCAGTGTGGCACAATAACTTCGAAGACCAACGTGGATTCGAGAGAGAGTTTGAGGGGATCCTCAAATATGAACCCATCTCAAGAGATCACCCGGGACTGGTGGATATCCTGCACGTAGGGAGGGCGGAGGTGGAGGAAGAGCCCTTCTATTACTATGTGATGGAGTTGGGCGATGATGTTGCCGCGGGGCGTGATGTTAATCCGGTTGAATACGAGCCTCGAACTCTCCGTAGCGATATGAAAGAGGCCGCGGGAGAGGGTATTGCAGTAGAGGATTGTATTACCTGTGGTCGAACTCTGGCGGAGGCCTTACAACACCTTCACGGAAATGGTCTCGCTCACCGGGACGTGAAGCCGTCCAATGTGATCTTCGTCGATGGCAAGGCAAAGCTGGCAGATATCGGGTTGGTGGCCCTTCGAGGACAGCAGACTTTTGTTGGGACCGAGGGCTTTGTTCCCCCGGAAGGCCCCGGGTCGGCTCAGGCCGACGTGTATAGCCTTGGAAAAGTGCTATATGAAATGGCAACGGGGAAGGATCGTCTGGATTTCCCCGAATTGCCGGAGCAGTTGCCCGAGGGGGTAAAACTCAAAAGGTGGCGGGCGCTTAATTCTGTGATCTGTGATATCTGCGAACCAAGAATCTCACGGAGAAAGATTAGAAGAGCCGCGGATCTAGGGCATGAGCTTCTCAGGCTTGAGCAGGGGCGATCACGACCATTTAGAACAAGAATGGGGTTAGTGGCCGGCGTCCTTGGGGCTCTCACCGTGATGGCGGCTCTCGGTCAGATGATTGCTCTATCCCCACTCGAGACCGCTTCGGATTCGGGTTCGCTGGAGCCTCCTCCATTGCAGATGAGAAGCGTAACGATTCTGAGCGATCCTCCGGGAGCAGCCGTTTTTAGCGAGGATGGTGAGATTCTTGGGCTCACGCCCCTGGATCCCCGGGATTATCCCCAAGGGAGTAATGTTACAGTCACCCTTGAGCTAAAGGGGTATCGTCCGCAAACCGTTACGGAAACTGTCGGTGAGAGAGGAGCGGTGATTGGACCAAGCTTGATTGAGTTCAACCCTCCTCGGGAACTGGAGCCCTGGGTGGACATTTTTGGGGCCCCCTATCAGCCTGAGGAGGACTACCATATCAGCCAGTATTACGTGACGGCGGAGTCATGGGATTATTTCCAGCAAGCGACGAGCAAGCAAAGCGGGGTAATTCAAACTCTCTTTAAAAATGGAATTGAAAAAGAGGTCGTCCTCGTCAGCGAGCGGGAGGCTCGTGACTACGTGAAGTGGCTTGAGGTTCAGTGCAGGGAGACACATCTCGAGGAGGACCAGTGGTTTGAATTTAAGTTGGACAAGCGGCGATTTATTGGGGGGCTCAAGGAGGAGGATCCCAAGAAGAGGAAGATGCATCCCTTCTACGCGGTTGTCAGAACGAGGGCTTATGCCTATCTGAGGATTGCAAGTAAACCTGCTGGAGCGAATGTCTATGTGCAAAGGATCCACAAGGGAGAGGTCTACTCACAAACCTTGGGACAGACGCCGATAGAGGGAGATGACGCGGAGGAGCGAGGAGTACGGGTCGAGCTGAATCCCAAGGGGCAGGGAGGGCTCAAGCTCATTGTAGAGCTTCCTGGCTTTCGTCGTTATGAGCGGTCTATCGTTCTTCGGATGAACGAGGTCTCGGATGAGATTCTGGTAGCACTCGAGAGAGAGAACCTTTTTGATTATCAGAGGGAACCACTAGAGAATAGCCTAGGTATGCAGTTTATTCCGGTCCGGGAGAATCTGGAGTTGCTCGCGAGCATCTGGGAAACCCGCCAAAGTGACTTTGACGCCTTCGTGGAGAGCCTGGCGGAGAAAATTCCACTTCCCAAGCGTCCGGATAAAAGCGCAGCGGCGGATTATGCACGCTTCATTAATCGATGGGCTGGGACGTTTACCCCTCCGCTGCCGCCTGATTTTGCAGATGACGGAGCATATGGACCTGAGCATCCGGTCGTGAATGTGACCAGAGGAGATGCCGAACTCTTTTGCCTGTGGTTGACTCTTCGAGAGCGCAAGGAGGGGGAAATTGGAGCAGGGCACCATTATCGCCTTCCGAGCGATCCTGAGTGGAGTATTTTCGTAGGACTAGAAGGTGAGATTGGAGAGTGGCCTATGGATAAACATGGGCAGGCCGAAGGATTTTTCTGGGGCCCGCAGATGCCTCCGCCAGTAAGTGGTGGGAATTTTGCGGACGTCAGCCTGGCCGAGCTGGGCTCTCTTGATGCTGACGGGCATCTTGTTGGATACGAAGACGGTGCTGCTTTCACCTCTCCAGTAGCCAGCTACGCGGGAAGGTCGGTGGGAACACAAAAGATGTATGACCTTGAAGGAAATGTTCTGGAGTGGGTTGCGAGCGACTACAGCCCATTTGGACAATACGACGTTGCTCGAGGAGCTTGCTGGAAAAGCTTTGATGATAATCACCTTAAAGCTTCTGTGAGACAGCCGGTCCGCAAACCATCCCAGAGTGGCGGCGGCGTCGATACTTCTGGTCTTTATGGTTTCCGGGTCGTTCTTGCCAAAGTGCCGGTAATCGTCGACAAGGAGGAGGAACCTGAAAGTGTAGCCGAAGAACCAACAGAGGAATGATTAAGATCAAGATAGATTACGAGGGAAAGCTTCGATGTTCAGCCACTCATGGTCCCTCGGGCGACACTTTCTCTACGGATGCGCCAGTTGATAACAATGGTCGGGGAGAAGCCTTCTCCCCGACGGACCTGGTGGCTGCGTCTCTGGGGTCGTGCATGGCTACGGTGATGGGTATTGTGGCCCAGCGGAAGGAGATCTCGCTGGAAGGGATGAAGCTCACTGTAGGTAAGCACATGTCCGAAGATCTCCCACGGCGGATCTCCAGACTGGAGATCGCCATTAACATGCCGTTGGAGGAGAGTCATCCAGATCGCAAGGCTCTTGAAAGTGCTGCCCTAGGCTGTCCGGTGCATCATAGCATCCATCCGGAAATCGAGGTCTTGCTGAATTGGCACTGGATTTAGAGCTATCCTTGAATTCAGAGAGCCCGTTGAGTTGACCACTTGGTTTCTGCAGAGGAGTTGGGGTCAGGGCGTGGACTGTAGGAGGGATTACCTCATCAAAGCCCTTTGTAAGCGGGGTGGACCTAATTTTTCTGTAGTTTTCAGATTGCATTTGATGGGAATCATCCGTAACTTATAAACATAACCTACTTGATAAAGTAACTAATGTTTAAGCTACCCGGTGATGCGCCTTTTGATAAGGGGCAGCGTGACTTTCTCTCAGAATTCCTGAGGGGATGTAGCGCCGAGCAGCGTGCATGGCTGGGAAGGCACCTCGATGCTGGCGGCCAGGTCGCACAGCCTGGGGACTCGGGAAACCTGCTTGTGCTCTATGGCACTGAATCTGGTAACTCGGAAGAACTTGCTGCCCGCAGTGCCAAGCTCGCGAAGCGGAAGGGCTTTAAGGCTACGATGAAGAATATGAGCGAGTCTGGCCTGGAAGATCTGGCGCGGGCGGAAAGTTTGCTCGTAGTGGTCAGTACCTGGGGTGAGGGCGATCCCCCGGAGAGTGCTGAGGGGTTTCATAGTGCTCTGATGTCAGGGGAAACTGACCTTAGTGGTGTTAGATACTCCGTCTGCGCTCTCGGTGACACCAGCTACGAGCATTTCTGCAAGGTCGGCAGGGATGTGGACCAACAGCTGGACAAGCTTGGGGCGACAAGGGTGACCTCCCGGGTGGATTGTGACGTAGACTTCGAGGAGTCTTATGAGGAGTGGGTCGAGAGGGCTCTTGAAGGGCTCGGAGGATCGGCAATCAATACGTCGACGCTGGTGAGCTCTCCGGTGGCAGCTACTACCGCGAAATACGGGAAGAAAAATCCCTTCCCAGCACGGCTTCTCGACAAGGTGCTCTTGAATGCATCTGGCTCTGCAAAAGAAACTTGGCACTTCGAACTCAGTCTCGAGGGATCAGGGCTCAATTATGAGGTTGGAGATTCGCTGGCGGTTGTTCCAACCAATGCCGATGATGTGGTTGATTCTCTCCTTGGGGCAGTTGGCCTGACTGGGGATGAGATTGTTAAGACGCGTTCTTCGGGCGACAAGGCCTTGAGAGAGGCCCTTAGGGAGGATTACGACATCACGGCCCTGTCGAGAAAGGTAGCATCCGCTTGGCAGACTCATAGCGGATCCAAGCAGCTGGAAACCCTTCTTGGTGACGAGAGCCGCAAGCTGTTCAAGGATTGGAGTTGGGGGCGTCAGATTGTTGACCTGCTTCGAGATTTTCCGGCGCCGAAGACTGCGGCTCAGGAGTTGATTGACACTTTGAGGATGTTGCCAGCGCGATTGTACTCGATTTCTTCCAGTCCGCGGGAGCATGATGGAGAGGTCCATCTGACAGTAGCGGCAGTGCGCTATGACGGGCATGGCTTTTCGAGAAAGGGAGTGGCATCAACCTGTCTGGCTGATCTGGTGGTAGAAGGGGATACCGTGCCCGTTTTTGTCTCTCCCAATAAGCGATTCCGGCTTCCCGAGAACGACGCCCTGCCCATCATCATGGTTGGACCGGGAACAGGGGTGGCCCCTTTCCGGGCTTTTGTCGAGGACCGGTCCACGAGGGAGGGAAGTGGTCCTAGTTGGCTGATATTTGGTGACCAGCGCTTTACCTATGACTTTCTATACCAGCTCGAGTGGCAGGATCATCTCAAGTCCGGAGCGCTGACTCGACTTGATGTGGCGTTTTCCCGGGATCAGCCGGAAAAAATATACGTGCAAGACCGGATTCGGGAAAAGGGTCAGGAGATATGGAATTGGTTAGAAAAGGGAGCTCACTTCTATGTCTGCGGTGATGCCTCCCGGATGGCTCCAGACGTCCACGCGGCACTTTTGGATGTGGTGCAATCATGGGGAGGCCGAACTCCCGAAGCAGCGGACACCTATCTTCGGGAGCTAAAAAGCATCGGACGATATCAACGAGACGTTTACTAATTTCACATTTCAGGAAAATGAGCACAGCAGAGCGTAAACTGGCGGCAAACGAGGGTATCAAGGACCGTAGCGATTATTTAAGAGGAACGATCGCAGAGGGGCTCTCGGATCTTTCGACCGGGGGCATCTCTACTGACGATCAACAGTTGCTCAAGTTTCACGGCTCTTATCAGCAGGATGACCGAGATGCTCGCTCCGCTCGGCGAACGCACAAACTGGAAAAGGCATTTTCCTTCATGATCCGGATCCGGGTTCCCGGAGGAGTGTCTACTCCAGAGCAATGGATTGAAGTCGACCGAATGGCTACGGAGTATGCTAACGACACAATCAAACTTACGACGCGGCAGGCCTATCAACTTCACGGGATCATAAAGAGTAACCTGAAAAGAACGATCCGGGAAATCAATGAAACCGCGCTGGATACCATCGCAGCCTGTGGTGACGTAAACCGTAATGTGATGTGTAACGCGAATCCCGATGCCTCCGCGCTTCATGCGGAGATACTGCAGGTATCAAAGGACCTCAGTGATCACCTGACCCCTGCTACTGGGGCCTATCACGAGATATGGCTCGATGGAGAAAAGGTAGAATCAAGCATACGGCAGGAGGAGCCGATCTACGGGAAGCATTATCTTCCACGAAAATTTAAGATCGCGGTGGCAGTGCCGCCCAATAATGACGTTGACGTCTATGCCAATGACCTCGCCTTCATCGCGATTACAGGAAAGAAGGGCCTCGAAGGCTTCAATGTGGCTGTAGGAGGGGGGATGGGCATGACTCACGGCCAGGAAGAAACCTATCCCAGGGTAGCGGATGTGATCGGATTTGTGGGGGCCGACAAGGTCGTGGATGTTGCGGAAAAAATTGTGCTGGTGCAACGGGATCACGGGGACCGTCACGAGCGAAAGCATGCCCGACTGAAATATACGGTCGACGATCACGGCGTCGATGGGTTCAGCGCACTTGTAGAGGAGCGCCTGGGTTACAAACTAGAGGAGGAACGCCCCTATGAGTTTACTGAGAACGGGGACCGTTATGGGTGGTCGGAGAACGGGGATGGTACTTCTAACTATACGTTTTACGTTCCCGGGGGGCGGGTCTGCGATACTGACGAGGCCCGCTGGCGAAGCGGATTTCTCGCAATAGCCAGAATGCTCGACGGCGAATTTCGTCTGACGGGAAACCAAAACCTTGTGGTGGCGAAGATTTCCAGAGAGCAGCGTCCGGAGGTGAAGCAATTGATCGATGAATACGGGCTTGATACCCACAAGCAGCATACGGGATTACGACTACACTCGTTAGCTTGTGTCGCTCTTCCAACATGTGGTCTGGCTTTAGCTGAGGCTGAACGACATCTGCCCGATGTTGTAACCGAACTGGAAGAGGTGATTGAGGAATGTGGTCTGAGGCATGACGCGATAACGATTCGTATGACTGGTTGCCCTAACGGCTGCGCGAGGCCTTATATCGCGGAAATAGCCTTTGTGGGTCGGGCTCCGGGTAAATATAACGTCTACCTTGGCGGAGGGTTCTCCGGGCAGAGGCTTAGTAAGCTTTACCGCGCCAGCGTTAAGAGCGAGGACATCAGAAGTCTCCTCGAACCGATCATCAGGGACTATGCGGGGAGCCGGGAGGCAAAAGAGAGTTTTGGAGACTTTGTCATTAGGAAAGGCTACGTAAAAGCGACGTCCAACGGATTGGACTTTCATCAGGATGTCGCCAGCGAGGAGCAATGAGACTGCTAGAGGATCATGAGAGCTGAAAAACAATCAGAAATGGGAACTGAGGATGATCTGAGTGTTCTGAACACGCAGCTTCGTTCTCTCGAAGCCGGAGAGCGGGTCGAGGTTCTTGCTGAGAGGTTTGCGGGCCGGATTGTGGCCACCACGAGTTTCGGCTTACAGTCTGCGGTGATGTTAAAGCTGCTCCGAGAGCATGCGCCTCGTATCCCGGTGGTCTTTATAGATACGGGATATCTTTTCCCTGAGACCTACCACTATGCTTCCCTTTTGGAGAAGGAGCTGGATTTCAGCGCTCATGTCTATTCCCCACGTGTGACAGCAGCCCGTCAGGAGGCTCTTCATGGAAAACAGTGGGAGAATGGTGGGACGGATCTGAACAATTATGCCCGGGTGCACAAGGTAGAGCCCATGAATCGGGCCCTGCAGGATCTGGGCGCCGATGCATGGATCAGCGGCCTCAGGCACCAGCAGTCAAGAGGGCGTTCCCAGCGTGAAATGGCCGAGCGGCAGTCAAGAACTCTCAAGGTGTATCCGATTATTGATTGGAATAGTGAGAAAGTTGAGCGCTTTATCGATGACCATGATCTTCCGCGACATCCTCTTGCAGCGGCCGGGTATGTCACGATGGGAGACTGGCATTCAACCAGTCCCGGGAGTTCGAGCTCCCAGGAGGCAACGCGGTTCAAAGGCGAAAGGTATGAATGCGGCCTGCATCTCGAATCAGGTCAGCAGGATTTTCAGATATAATTCATTGAAGCGGGACAGCATGAAAGGTAGGTCTCGCGTCCATACAAACTACAACCAGTAAAATAATGAACGCAATCTCGGGCAGCATGGTCGATATGGTGGGGAATACCCCGATGGTGAAACTAAATAACATTACCGACGGATGTAAGGCCGAGGTAATTGTGAAATCGGAAGGGTACAATCCCCTTCTGAGCATCAAGGACCGGATAGGAAAGTCCATGATCGAGACAGCGGAGGCTCAGGGTCTCCTCAAGCCCGGGGGCACCATTATCGAACCAACCTCGGGAAATACCGGGATCGCTCTGGCGTTTGTGGCAAGGTCCAAGGGCTATCGGTGTATTCTGACCATGCCCGAGACGATGTCGATTGAACGTCGGGTGCTGCTTAAAATGTTAGGAGCGGAGATCGTTCTCACCCCGGGGCCCAAGGGGATGGGAGGTGCGATCGCGAAATCAAAGCAACTTCTTGAGGGAGACCCGGAGGCCTTTGGTCCCGGGCAGTTCGACAATCCTGCGAACCCGGAGGCACACCGGAAAACCACCGCTGAAGAAATATGGAAGGACACTGGGGGCGACCTTGATGTGTTCGTGTCCGGTGTTGGAACTGGAGGAACAATTACGGGAGTCTCTGAAGTGATCAAGTCGCGGCGAGATTTACATACAGTTGCGGTTGAGCCCTCCGCCAGTCCGGTGCTTTCTGGAGGTGCCCCGGGACCACATAAGATTCAGGGAATCGGGGCCGGATTTGTCCCCGGAAACCTCAACACCGATATCGTTGATGAGGTTGCTCAGGTCTCCAATGAAGACGCCTTTGAGACCGCTCAACAGCTCTGCCTGCTGGAAGGATTTCCAGCTGGGATTTCGAGTGGTGCGACGGTTCATGCCGCCCTGCAGATCGCGAAGCGCGACGAAATGGCAGGGAAGCGGGTAGTCGTGATTGCGGCCAGTACTACCGAGCGCTATCTCAGCACTCCACTGGCGGAAAGCGTGAGAGAAGAGGTGGCTGCTTTGCCGGTATCTGAAATATAGGGATCAGATGAAATACATTGGCTCTCCTGCCTCCGAGGCCATCGATTCCAAGGTGATACTCCCCAATCGTTCATGCACGATCTTGGACAACCCGTGCCACATGTCATTGATGGCTGGACCGGATGCTCCTGAGCTATTGTCCGGAGTGGCGAGAAGTCCCGGCTCTGCAGCTTGGACCACTTCGCGGAGAGAGACCTTGGACGGTGGCTGGGATAGAAAATACCCTCCCGCCTTGCCCCTTTTACTGTCAACCAGCCCGAATCGTTTCAGCTCGTTGAGAATCTGCACCAGAAAGCTAGGAGAAATATCTTCCTGCTGGGCAATGTCCTCGAGCTTTACCACCGTGGCTCCATCGTAATGTCTCGCAAGGCAGACTGCAGCTCTACAGGCATACTCCAGTTTTTGGGAAACTTTCACCGTTAGAACGTAAACATATGTCCGATACCGGCACCAGTTCACAATCCGCAGATACCCCGGAAGGGACAGGCCAGCGGGTGGAGCTTCTCTGGAGAGATATGCGTCTCCGTGCTGAGGAAATAGCCGCGGCAGAGCCTGGGCTACTAGCCCTTCTCAAGGAGGTGATTCTAGATCAGGAATGCCTGTCCTCTGCTCTGGGAGTGCGATTGGCGCGTAAGCTGGCTCGGCAGGACTCTCCCATTGAGAACCTGGTCCCACTGCTTGCCGGTCTTCTCAAGGATAACCCAGCCCTGGTTGAAAGTGCCAGCGATGACCTGGAGGCCATTCTGAAGAGAGATCCGGCGTGCAACTCGACCCTCGAGCCTCTGATGTATTACAAGGGCTTCTTTGCCGTTACGACTTATCGAATTGCCAATCACCTGTGGCACGATTCTCGTCGTGCCATGGCTCTCTACCTTCAAAGCCTCGCAAGTGAGGTCTTTGGTGTAGATATCCATCCCGCAGCTAGTATCGGGTCTGGAATCCTTCTTGATCACGCTACCAGTTTTGTGGTGGGAGAAACCGCTGTCATAGAGGATAATGTTTCCATCCTTCACGAAGTAACCCTGGGGGGAACTGGTAACGAGGTAGGAGCCAGGCACCCGATTGTGCGCTCCGGTGTTCTCATTGGGGCTGGAGCGAAGATTCTGGGCCCGGTTGAAATCGGGCAGGGTGCAAAGATAGGAGCGGGTAGCGTAGTGCTCCGGGATGTCCCGCCCCACACCACTGTTGCCGGTGTTCCCGCGGAAATCGTGGGAGCGAGCAGGGAAGAGAGTCCAGCTCTGGCGATGAACCAGAGCTTCGAAGTGGATGAAAGCCTGCGATCCTCGGGTTTATAAG
>MDTC01219352.1_pt1 | contig 11972 bp, 3 predicted proteins | sample 811181 | NCBI WGS metagenome assembly MDTC01 (sample SAMN05326644, study PRJNA326480) | marine metagenome | isolation source: seawater | place: Pacific Ocean: North | collected 2011
GTAGAATTTCCAGCTTATTACAAGACCCAGGTTCTGGGAGCTGAGAAAGACCAGAAAATTACAAAGGGTGGGAAGATAACGTACAAGGCTGTGGATAAACCAGCTAGGAAAAAGTGGAGTGTTGATAAAGCAATAACTATACTAACAGATAGAGATGACCAGAGTTCCCTGGCACAGATAAACGGAACAAAAAAGAAAGATGATTTGGCAGATGTTATTTGTCAATTGCAAGCTTACAAATATTTATCTTTCATAGATGATGTTAAATTTTGATATTAACTCGTATTATCTAATATTCTATACTTAAACAGGTATAAAATATTAAAAACTTTTTGTATGACATATAATAAATAATGAAAGAAAGTTATATAGCTATAGTAATAATCTTAGCATTAGTCAGTGTTTTATTGAAAACAAAAGAAAACAATTTCATATGTAATAGACAAACTGAACAATGTGAAGAAGATCCAAATAGTAATAGAGGATACGAAACACTTGATGAATGTATAACTAGGGCAAGACAGTGTAGACAAGAATGGACATGTGCTTTACCAGGAAGAGATGGACGCCCCGGCCAATGTGTTCGGGAAAGACCAAGACGCGGTTTTGGTAGACCATATTTTAGAGCCGAATCTAATTGTCTTTCTAATTGTCAGGAAAGTGATAGTCCTACTCAAAAGTATGGTTGTCACGATGAAACAGGTTGTTATATTAGTGATTCTAGTAATCCAAATGCTGTTTATGATACAATCGAACAATGCCATGCTTCTTGTCAAGCTAGCGATCCAATACTTAAGTATAGATGTGATAATGGTCAGTGTATAAGGGCCCTTGATGGAACATTCAACAATCCACAAGAATGTCAGGCTTCAGGCTGTGGTAATACTGGATTCAGTTGCGAAGCTGGTAGATGTGAACCAGTTAGAGACCAAAATGACATACCATTTCCAAACCTAAACGCATGTTTAGAAACTGGTTGTCAAGGCGCAATTAATAGATACATATGTAATAATGAGGTATGTGAGTACACCGCACGATTTGAAGACCAAATACCTGGACCATCCTTTGCTACCGAGAGAGAATGTCACGAATCAGCTTGTGAAGGTGCCATTGGTTCTTACGATTGTGTTGATCAACCAGATGGGACATCCAGGTGTACAGCAAATCCAGTTCCCTTTGGAGAAAACGGGGCTGGTCCGTTTGAAACATTAGAAGATTGTTTAGGTCCAGGAGGAGATGCTGGAATAGCAAACCCAGGTTGTGAGGGATTATCTTTTATTTGTGCTCACCCCAACGGAGATAATAGACCTGGTGTTGTTACAGCCGTCGCTGGAGGTGTTGATAGACAACAAGCTGATGAACCTCAACGATATGCCACAGCTGATGACGATTGGCTTCAATATTGTGGAGATGAAGGATACTATTGTAATAACGGAAGTTGTGATTATTTTATGGATACATCACACGCTCAAGAATTCGTAGTCGGGCATCTTGGAATTACAAGTATTGATGAGGCCTTAGAACGTTGTAGGAATTACGGTTGTGAATCTCACTACACATGTTCCGCAGCACAAGATGCTGATGGAAACGACATTGAACCAGGAACATGTACTCAAGTTCAAACTCCATATGACCCAACTGACCCAACTCAATCCAGAAACTTAGGGATGTGTCAATCTACTACGATAGGTAATGGAAGAAGTTGTGGTGTTTCATATGTTGCTTGTGAAAATCCAGATGGTTCTGGAGATAGATGTGTAAATAAATTTAACGTATACAGACCTCCAATCGGATTAGATGGTCACGGTTTTGATGATTTGGCAAATTGTTTAACAGATGGTTGTGAAGGAACTTCATTCATCTGTAGTAGGGATGGTAAAACCGCCGACCAAGGTGGTGATATAGTTGAAGTTAATGGAGGTCTTGACAGACAACAAGCTGGAGAACCACAAAGATACGCAACAGAACAAGAACTTACTGAGTTGGGATGTGGAAATACTGGATTCAGATGTAATGCTGGAAGTTGTGAAAGAGTTGTGGATGTTCCAGAATCTGGTTCCGAACCAGATGGTTATGTTGGACCTTCTATTGAGTTTGCCGATGAACAAGAGTGTCTTGGTGATGGTGGAGCTGGTTCTTGTGAAGGTAGTTCAATTGCTTGTAGCAATGACGCTGCCGATGGCAGTGGTAATTGTGTTGAACAACCAGGTGCTGCTTCTAGACCAGGTAGATTTGCTACTGAAGCGGCATGTCTTACAGACCAATCTTGTGAGGGAACTTCTTTCCGTTGTGAACAAGGGGCGGGAGGAGACCAATGTACTGAAGTTGATGGTAACGCAGCACGGGGGGCTGATAGATTTCCTACTCAAGGGGAATGTGATGCTGTTTGTATTGGAGATTCTTATGATTGTGTTGACCAAGGAGACGGGACAAGTAGATGTACTGTTAATCCTATACCATTTGGACAACCTGGTTCTGGAGCTTACAGAACTGAGGTTGAATGTATTGGTAATGGTGATGGTAATTCTTGCGAGGGAAGTTCTGTTGCTTGTAGTAATAATGCTGGCGATGGAAGCGGTAGTTGTGAAACACAACCAGGTGGTGCTTATAGACCAGGAAGATTTGTGGATGAAGCAACATGTCTTGGAACTGTTGCTGATGCAGGTCTTTGTGAAGGAACATCTTTTGAATGTGACCATGTCAGTAATAGTTGTTCGGAAGTTATTGGTAATATAGGTCGCGCAGGAGACAGATTTTCTACTCAAGCAGAATGTGATTCTGCCTGTACTGGAGAATCATATGATTGTGATGGAGGAGTTTGTACTGTCAATCCAATATCTTTTGGACGCCCTGGAGGTGGAACCTTCGCTACTTTAGAAACATGCTTAGAAAATGGTTGTGAGGGAACTTCATTCATTTGTAGTAGGGAGGGTAGAGCAGATGACGAAGGTGGTGTTCCAAGTGCTGTCCCTGGAGGTGTTGATAGACAACCACCTGGTGGTCCTACAAGATATCCTACTGCTGTCGCTGCTACAGCTGCTGGTTGTGGTAATACTGGATTTAATTGCGATGTGGGAACTTGTACCTTTGAAGTTGATGTTCCAACTAGTTTTGCCGATGAACAAGAGTGTCTTGGTGATGGTGGAGCTGGTTCTTGTGAAGGTAGTTCAATTGCTTGTAGCAATGACGCTGCCGATGGTAGTGGTAATTGTGTATCACAACCAGGTGCCGCTTCTAGACCAGGTAGATTTGCCGATGAAGCAACATGTCTTGGTTCCCTTGTTGATCCAGGAACATGTGAGGGAACATCTTTCCGTTGCGAACAAGATGGCCAAGGGAACGACCAATGTACTGAAGTTATTGGTAGTGCAGGACGTGGGGCTGACAGATTTCCTACTCAAGGAGAATGTGATAGCGCTTGTCGTGGAAACTCTTTTGAATGTAGCAATAATGCTGGCGATGGTAGTGGCACCTGTATTATTAATCCTATACCACATGGACAACCTGGAGCAGGACCTTTTAATACTTTACAAGAATGTCTGGCTGATGCTGTTTGTGAAGCACCATCTTTTATCTGTAGTAGGGATGGTAGAGCAGATGACGAAGGTGGTGTTCCAACTAGTGTTCCCGGAGGTGTTGATAGAAATCCTGGTGGTCCTACAAGATATCCTAATGCTGCCGATGCTACAGCTGCTGGTTGTGGTAATACTGGATTTAATTGCGATGGAGGAACTTGTACCTTTGAAGTTGATGTTCCAACTACTTTTGCCGATGAACAAACATGTCTTGACGACGGGTGTGAAGGTAATTCTTGGACATGTAGCAATGACGCTGCCGACGGTAGTGGTAATTGTGTTCAACAACCAGGTGCCGCCTCTAGACCAGGTAGATTTGCCACTGAAGCAGAATGTCTTGGAACTGTCGCCGCTCCAGGAACTTGTGAAGGAACATCTTTTGAATGTAATGATGCCGATGATAGTTGTGCCGAAGTCATTGGTAATCCATCCAGACCACCTACTGTTGCTGGTAGAACAAGACATAGGGATGAACCAACATGTGAAGCTGCGTGTTCGGGTGGATCTTACGATTGTGTTGGTGGGGTTTGTACTCTCAATCCCATACCATTTGGTAGAGCTGGTGGTGGTGAATTCCAAGATTTGGCTTCGTGTTTGGCTGATGGTTGTGAAGGTTCATCTTTCATATGTAGTAGGGAAGGTAGATCACCCTCACAAGGCGGTGTAGTAACTGAAGTTGATGGTGGTGTTGATAGAAGACCTCAAGGCGGTCCTGAACGATACCCAACAGCACAAGCCGCCTTGGACGCCGGTTGTGGTAATACTGGTTATAACTGTGATGGTGCACAACCTTCAGGAAGTAGATGTACTTTTACTGTTGATTCTCTCACAGATTATGCTACCGCCCAAGAATGTAGAGATGGTGGTTGTGAAACATCTTATGTTTGTGCTACTCGAGCTCAACCCGGAGAATGTCAATCTACAACCGTTCAATACACGGGACAAGCAGGTAGATTTCCTAATCAAGCTGATTGTGAATCTTCTGGTTGTGGTAAGGATGGTTATAACTGTGACGCGCAAACCTGTACCTACATTAAAGATAGTAATGGAATTACTTACGAAAATGCTGTTCCAATTACAGCTGGAGTTGCTCAATGGGCGGCTGGATTACAAAATGCCGAAGATGCTTGTGAATTTGCTGGTTGCGAAGGTCTCACAACATTCGATTGTGTTCAAAATGCCAACGGCTCAAGAACTTGTACTGAAGTTATTGGTGGTGGAGGGTCATACGCTACATTACAAGAGTGTCAAGATGCTGGTTGTGAAGGTTCTTGGATATGTGATGGTGCGGCGGCTGATTCGCCAGGAACTTGTACTGCTACTGACGTTCCATATACAGGACAGGGTGGTAGACATGCGAATCAAGCCGACTGCGAAGCATCCGGATGTGGTAATGATGGATGGGATTGTAGGGATTTGGTTGGAGGAGGAACTGCTTGTTTTCAAAATGCGAATCAACCTTCTACTGAATTTGCTGACGAAGCTGAATGTTGGGCCAGTGGTTGTGAAGGTTATACATGGACTTGTGATAGAAGTGGTAGAGGTCCTAACCAAGGTGGTGTTGTTCGTAGAGTTGATATTCCAAGCGGAGAACCAGGCGCAGGTGAATTTGCTACTGAGGCTGAGGCCACTGCTTCGGGTTGTGGAAATACTGGTTTCTTCTGTGATACTTCTATACCTAACCGCGATGATAGATGTACAAGAATCAATGACGTTCCACTCCAAGGTTCTGAACCAGTCGGTTATCAAGGAGATGTTATTGAATATCAGACTGAGGCTGATTGTAACGCAGGGGGTTGTGAAGACCGTCATTGGGAGTGTACTCCAGATGCCGGAGGAGGCCCTTCTAGTTGTCAAGAATATGATGGTGCTGCCCAAGCAGGACAAAATCCACCTCATTTTAGCTCACAAGCAATCTGTGAAGCATCTGGTTGTGGTAATTCTGGATGGACATGTAATACTGATGTTGCTAACTTGGCAGATAGATGCGAGGCTATCCAAGATGTTCCAATCGCTGGTTCCGAACCAGATGGTTATCAAGGACCTCTTATTGAATATAGTACAGAACAAGAATGTGAAAGCAATTGCGAAGTTTCCGCTTGGAAATGTGTCAATCCTCAAAATGCCGGAACGCCAAATGGTGGCTGTGAATTAGTAACTGGACCAGATTCACTTATTAATGGTTATTCAACTAAAGATGAATGTGATGCTGCCACCCTATGTAATACAATGGGTTATAACTGTGTTACAAGTGCAGATGGTTCTACAAGTACTTGTACTTTGGCTCAGAATGAAGCAGTTGAATTTCCAATGGATTCGTGTGATTCAGTTGCCGACTGTGCCACTGAACTTGAGAATGCCGAACAAGAATGTGAAAACTCAGGTTGTGAATCTATTTCATTTATTTGTGATAGAACTGGTAGAGCCGCCAATCAAGGTGGTCAAATTACTCAAGTTGCCGGTCCTGTTTCAATTGACCCTGATAATAGATATGCCACAGCAGACGAGGTGGCGGCTTCAGGTTGTGGTAATGTTGGATTCAGCTGTAGTAGAGGCCCAGATGGTGTTCCTCAACCAGGTGCTTGTGTTCTACAAGTTGATATTCCCTCTGACGAAATTTCTTATTTAGTTGGTAGTTCCGCTTTAATTCCTGACACTAATGCGGCTCTAGCTCTATGTAGAGAATCAGGTTGTGAAAGATACAGAAACTGGAGTTGTAATCCTGAACCACCAGCTGGATTTGTTGATGGTCAAACAGATAGATGCGTTCCTGTTTTCTTCGATGATGGAATGAACCCCCCAGCAAATACATATACTAATAGAAGTCAATGTGATAGCAATTGTTTCTTCGGTTGTATGGATCCTAGCGCAGCAGTTGGACAAAAGTGTGAAAGAAGAGGTGGTCAAAATCCTGGTCCATTCCGTAGCAAACAAGATTGTGAAACAGACTGTGAAGGTTATGGTTATGGTTGTCGTGGTTCTGGACAAGCAGGAACTGGTTTTGTATGTAGCCAAAGACCTAATTACATGGATGACCAACCTAACAATGAAGAATATCCTACGCTTGAAGATTGTACCAATGACTGTGTATATAAATATGAACATGATCCAACAAAAAATCAAGCAGGTGCATGTATCCCATCTTCTAGAGAAATTTGTGATAGAGAAGAACCAGATGGATACAAGTGTTTTAGTGCTGATGATGGTAGTCGTGGAGATGGTCTTACAGCTAAACAATTTTGCGAGCTTGAAACTAGTCGTGGTCGTAATTACATATGGAATTATGGTTGTTATGCCGATGATGCTGCTGGCGAAAGTGGCGTTAGAATCATGCCTAATGTTGATGATTATTACGGAAGAACTGATGCTAACTCAGTATCCGACACCAGATGGTCTACTCAAGCTGAGGCACGGACGAATTGTACTTGGGGTTGTGATGCACAAGCTCAAGTATGTTCTTATGATAATGACGTTGGTGAATTTGCTTACAATGAAAAACCAAATTGTAATACAAGATGCCAAAATTACTGTATATCTTCTGGGCTCACCCCTGAACAACTATGTGGTCCAGGAGGTACCTGTTCTCCAATTGACGCTATTGATAATCAAGGACATATATACAATTGTGAATGTGCTGTTGGTTATAATAAAGACCCAGCCACAGCTGATGCTAATCATGATGGGTCTTGTGCTCAAATGCCAGCTTGTAATCGTGGTGAATTTATTTACCAAGGCGCTGACGGCGTCAGTTTCTGCTCTCCATGTAGATCTTGCTCCCACTGGACAACCAAGGCTGTTGAGTGTAGTGGAACAGGTTTTACGGATACCAGCAGATGTATTCCTACCGATTTGTATTGTGGTAATCCTAATAACGGACGATGTACATGGGGTAATGATGCTGATGATGAAGGTAGAACAGGTTCGAACAATGAAGATACTTCTGATGCCCATTATAGCGATCTCATTAAATGTAATAAATTAACTAGTGGAGTCTGTGGACCATATGGCACTATGGGTGGTGGTGAATCAGAAGAAGAAAATGACGTCGGTGTTGACCTCGCTGGCCCAGGTGCATGTGGTCCAAGATGGAACAGAGGCGGCGATAACTCAGGTGAAAATGACCAGTATGGTTCTGGTGTTACCGGAGGTTCAATCGGTGGTCACTGGGGTTATACTAGTAGAGGTGTCATTAATTACCCTCGCTGGCCCGTTAAAAACCAGAAAAAGAATCATTGTAGATTTAATTCAAGTAACATCCAATACTTACCATAAAATTCAACTTCAAAATTATACTTTTTTAAGTATAATTTTTATAAGATTCTATTTATTTCTCAAATTTTAACTTTGGACGAAACAAATCCTTCAACTCTTCCAACAACTTGGCACGAATCTTCCAACGAAACTTATACTGGTCCATAACCATACCTTTTTTATACTTCTTGTCTTCACCAAACGCAACATCCAAGACTTGGTCAAGAGGATTCACCAAAGCTTTCAAATAATACAAATAATCTATCTTCACCAAATCACTATGCTTCACCAAATACTCAGCCGACTCAACCTTCTCATACTGCTTACCAGTATGATTAGTCGGATCAGCAACCACATACTCCAAACGAGTTCCAGGATCAACACGCTGACCACGTCGCCTCATTCGCTCAGCCAACTGAACCTGAGCCGGCAAACACAACAAATAATACTCTTGAGAATCATCAGCACCTTTCTTACTCAACTGTTCATCACGCTCATCCTTATTACTTGACAACAGAGGCACAGTATAATCACCAACCTTAGCTTTCCTAATACCCTTCTCATTTTCAAATTCTTCCGCATATAAACCACCACTATCACCAACTGCCTTAGTAATGACAAAGTCTGTATAAGGCTTGTTTCCAGAACACAATACATTCAACTCATTAATCACATAATAAAGAATCTCATCACGACTCTTGTAATCAGCAATCTTAGTCACAACATCCTCATAGACATCACGAACAAATTTACTGTTATCACGACGAGCCAACAACACACCCTTCTTACCAATCTTGTTATCAGTCACACCATCACGCAAACACTTACGATACATATAACGCTTCTTAGACAAGATAAAGAAGAACTTGTAGATTTCTTCCTCAAACTCAAGCTCAATAGGAGCAGGAAACAACTTCGTCACCTCAGAAGCAACATGTAAAGCATAATCCCAAGTCTCTTTAGCACCAGTAAGATGAGGAAAATGAATATAGTTAGAGTCGGTATCACCATACACCAGCTCACCACCATACTTCTTAGGAATAGTCTCGGCAACAAGTTCAATATTTACACGACCCATATACGTTGTGCACATCGCACCAGGCATAAACGGCAAATAACCCTTACGAACACCCATAGCACCATACATACTGTTCGCTGATACTTTGTAGGAAAGCTGTCGTTTATCAAGAACATCAATAAGACTTTTTTGTTCCTTGATAAACTTGTCCATATCAGGACCAGCTTCAGCCTTCAATCTGTCAATTTCCTTAAAACAGCTTTTCATGACAACTTTGCGCGTATGCTTACGCGCATCGAGCAAATTTTGAATAATCGTGGGTAAAACTCCCCGAGGTTTTTTCAAAAATCTGTATTTTCGCTTTGCGCACATCGGATTTTTCGCTATCGTTTTTGTCAGATCTGAACGCTCTTCAGTGTAGGGTTTCAGGGCATCAACCGCAGCAGTAATCTCAGTCATCATCTCTTTTTTACGTAATTTATCCAAAGTTCCATTACGTTTTTCACGAAGCTTTTTGATTCTTGCTTGTTCTTGTGTAATATAATTATTCAACTCACCTTTACGAATAACCTTAGGGTCATGACAACAACCAAGATGGTCTTCCCATTCCATCACATGACAGAGCTCATCGGGAATATTAGAGTCGGGAGGAACCCAAGTATGATAGTCAATGTTATAAGCAATAATAGTCGTAGGATACAGAGACGCAAAATCAAACGGAACAACCATCTTATAACGACCAGGGATAGGGGGAAAGACTTTAGCACCAACATATCTTTCTGATTCCGTCACCTGATAAGCATCTTTCTCAACAACAATACCCTCATACATACAATACTTGTAAAGCTGACTGAACACTTTAATCTGCTGACCTTGAGTATAGAGACTGAAGATAGACGTATTACAAGTTTTAGCCATCTCAGTCAAACCAACCCAAGTCTTGAGTTTGTCCATCAAATGAACTACTAGTGCGCTATCCTGAACGCAGTATTTCCCAACGATTGCCATGGCTTTACGAGCTTTAGGACTGTATTTACCTTCGGCGTCTTTCTTGATACCAATACGATAACACTTGAAAATACCTTGAACACTGAGTGGGTCTTTGGTTTGACCGATGAAATATTCTGAGATAGTCTTGAGTTTATAATTATTGAACTTGAAATCACGTTTTACCAGGGGCAACAAATCAACATACAACCGACCTTCGGCATCCAAGAACTGAAACTCTTGGTTTTTGTAGGCAGATGAGGACCACTTGATAGTTCGTTCCTTAGCCTGTTGCGTCTTGTGAAAACCTTGTACGCTAAAAGTGCGAAAACACATGGTAGGAAATTTAGCTCTGTCAATCATATACGGAATATCGAAACCTAGGATGTTATAACCAACAATGATATTCGGATTTTCATCACGAATAAAATCAGTAAAACCCTGTAATAACGCTGATTCTGAATCAAACATATAAATAAGAGTATCAAGTCCAACTGTTTCTTCATCAGGTTCACCAAGTGTAAGTAGATATTTCTCGTAGTCATCAGGATTGTCTCCGTCTCTGGCGAGAACACAGGATATCTGAAACACCTTGTCTCCAGGTTTCTCGGCTTTAGGCATAGCTGTTGGATTAGTTGAATTTACCTCAATATCAAATCCCATGATTTTTGGTCGAGGCACGTTGTCTTTGTCAAACGGCATAACATTTTTCCAAGATACTTTAATCTCGTGGTCGCATAAAGTAATAGAGTCTTCTTCAGATACTTGCTTACCACCATACTTAATCCAACCAGCAGTTGGTATTTTAGTACAACAAGTAAATTGTAGTATCGGGTCAGCATCTGACTCATGAACTTTTAACACGATTGCGCCAAGACCAACAACAGGTATTGGTTTTTTAGTCATATAATAAAGTTTCTTGATGTCATGCTTGTTGTAAAAATTACAGAATAAGTATGGGAATAATTTACGTTTTTTGTTTTCATCAAAATAAGCTCCATAAAGCTTCTTCTTCATTATAAATTTCATAGAAGCTGGTTTCTGTTCTAACATCTCACTGATTTTATTACCAACCAGCTGAGCCTTAGTGGCGTTCCATTCAATCTGCTTATTACTTGTTCTAGATTCTAGGGGTAGTTCTATATACACATATGGAGTAAAATTATCTATACGAAGACAAACATTTTTGTCATTCTCATCTAGACCATAAGCTCTGATATGTGTAAATTCTGTTTCTTGTTCATCAAGATGCCAACTATACGGGAAGAAAAGACCTGTTTGCATGGTTGTTATTTTGTATATAACACGGCTCTTTTAATCAATTTTATATTTGAATTAGTATAAAATTTCCTACAAATAACCAAGGTGATCTCCAACATGTCGTTTATATTTTGCTTTATTTATTAACTTTGGTAAAATTATTCTATCTTTCTTATTTTTGATATTATATAATCTATGTTCTAGATTTCCATTCTCTACCTCCCATAGTTCATTTAATATTTTATTGAATGAATTACTTTTAATCCCTAATATTTCGGTATTCCATCCATGCATCCACTGTTTAATATCATTACCAGAATTTCTATATTCCAGTAAAATTTCTGGATTATCGGTAATTACTATTTTTTGAATATCTGGTAATTTATATTTAGTTGTTAGTTTTATGATATAGTCAAAGTTCTTCAAGTCTTTTAGAGTTTTATCAGCAAAAAATAAGGAATGAAACTCAAACCATGTGGGGCTACCTAACTGGTCAGGAGGAGTATTAAGGTTATTCTGATTAAACACAGCTTGATTCTGTTTAAGGACATACTTTGTATTTACACCATTCCCACTTGAATCAACAATAAATATGTTCTTTTTAGGAAACTTAAGGTCATTTACATAGTAATTTAATACATCTTCGTACATTTGTTGTCTTTCTGGGACATTATACATTGTGAAGAGTATTGCGTAGTTGGGATTTTTGAGAGTATGTTTAGATAACTCAGCATATTTTTCTGTCTTTTTTGTAAGTAAATAAAAAGCTAATACTAATATCAAACATAGACAGACTACTCTTGCGATTTTCCTGTAATTCATTTGTTATTTATTATAATAAAGTTTTTATTATAATTTACTCTTATTCGTCTGGTATAAAA
>MDTC01257149.1_pt1 | contig 11972 bp, 10 predicted proteins | sample 811181 | NCBI WGS metagenome assembly MDTC01 (sample SAMN05326644, study PRJNA326480) | marine metagenome | isolation source: seawater | place: Pacific Ocean: North | collected 2011
CTGAAGAGCCCAATACATTACCAAATCTTACCATCGAAAAACATGTGGTTTTTGATTGATAACTTTGACTTTGAACAATTAATTCGGCTATCCTTTTTGATAAACCCATAATATTTGTGGGCCTTACAGCTTTATCAGTAGATATAAGAATAAATTTCGATGTTTTATATTTATTTGAGGCTTTTGTTAATACTAGTGTAGATAATATATTATTACGCATGCCTTCAACGCTATTTTTCTCAACAATAGGGACATGTTTGTAAGCAGCCGCGTGGAAAACAACATCAATAGAATATTTCTTAAAAATACTGTTAACTAATTTCTCATCACAAGCATTACCTAAAATATTAACTATTGGTATATTGACCTTTTTAAGATCTGAAATTTCTAGTGTGAGTTCATAAATACTTGGTTCACTAATATCAAAAAGAATCAACAATTTTGGATTTAATTCAAGAATTTGTTTTGACAATTCTTTGCCTATTGAACCTCCAGCTCCACTTACAAAAATAACCTTATTCTTTATTACCTCTTGTAGAAGTTTCGGATCAGGGTTAACAGCTTCTCTACCAAGTAAATCCTCTAGTTGAATAGGACGGAAAGAACTCGCTACCTTTTTATCAGTAACGATATCCTTTAAAGATGGGATTTGCATAATAGGTATTCCAAAACTATTCATTTGATTAAAAATTTTTTTTGTTTTTAACTTTGATAATGAGGGAATTGCTAAGAATATTTTTTTTATTTTATAGTGATTATCTTTAAGAGATTTCGGGGATAAAATTGGAATGCCATCAATTTCTCTATTCCTTAGTTTTTCTGAATCATCTATAAAACTTACAATATTATAAATACCCTCCTCTTTTATAGCCCTAGATAAAAGAACTCCTGCAGATCCTGCCCCGTAAATACAAATATTTTCTTTTGACCCTATTTTTTTTGCTGATGATTTATTTAAATCTCTTGCAAAAACTCTTGTAAAAGTCATCGAAATTGTAAGAAATATCCATTCAATAAAATAAATTGGGATATGTAATCTGGTTATTTTTGTTTTTATTAGAAAAGTCGAAATAAATAAAACCAAGACTAAATTTCTTAAAGCTATAAGGTATAACGTCTTACTTGTAGTATATTTATTTATATTTTTATATTGGCCAGTCGCAAAATAAAAAGAGAAACCTATTAATACTGATAAAAAAGTTCTTGTTATAAGTTGACCTTTTCCAAGATTTTCACTAGTCCAATCAAACCAAATAGTAAAACTCAAAAATAAATAAAATAAATCAAAGATTTTTAACCAAAAAAGTTCATCTCTCAGAAAAAATATATTTTTCGAAGAAAAGCAATTTCTCATTAAAATTTTTAAATCAGTGAACAAAAGCTATCTATTAATATTACACTCAAGGAGAAATTAAACTAAATTTTTTTTCCTAAAAGTTCATTATTAAAATTTGCAATTTCTTTAAAATTTATTAAAGGGATAATTGCTAAAACTGATAGAAAACCAAACAAACCAAATAGCCCGGCAAACGACGTTATAAAAATAAGCAGTTTGACAATTATATCAAATTCTTTTGTCTTAAAAATCTTAAAGTAAAAATACATAGAAAGTAAAAAAATTACTATTAAAATTAAACCTAAAATATTGTGCATAGAAAAAAATCCAAAAATTTCACAAAAGAAGTTTTCTTTAAGGTAAAAATTACATGAATTAAAATTAACATTATCAACAATTAAAATCCCAAAGCCATGGTTAAATAGGCCCGAAAATGTTTTCAAATTATATCCCCCATAAAAATTAATAATTTTATTTATGTAGACAATCAAATTAATGAAAAGAAATGAGTAAACTATTGAAATCGGAACTAAAAAATAATTTTTTGTATCTACATTAGACTTTAAAAATAATTCGAAAATAATATACCTTATAAATTTTTTTATGTCCTGAAAATTTGATAATGTAAATAAAAAGAATCCTACTATCAAAGAACCAGAACTAACAATAATTAAAATCAATCCGAAAATATCAAGAAAATAATGCTTATTTTTGGATTCCCTTCTAAATAAATTTCCTAAGACTAAAGAAGATATTCCTAAAATAGAAAATGCAAACCTGCCATTTATAATAAATGCTAACAAAAGAGGAATAATAGATTTAATGAAAGTTTCAATTTTATTAGTTTTTTTATATTGACAAATTCTATCCCAAATAATCGAAGTTGATAATAAAGCTGAAATCACATAAATTGAATAGGTTTTTGTAATCTCAATTTTTAAAATATTACTAATAAAATAGGCCGGGAAGATAATGATATATCTAAAAATATGGAATTTTTCCTCTATATCAGAAAATAATTTATCTTTGTTAGTAATTACATCATGAATATATTCAATCTGACTCCAAGGTGTAAATACAATAATATTGTTTGTTATAAGAACTATTAAAAATAAAAAGAAAGTCAAAAATAAGAAATTTATTTTTATCATCAAACAAATTTTTTAATAAAATATTTTAAAAAAAATTTATTAATTATTTCAATATTATCATTCATAAATCTATGATATTTATCAATCAATCAAATCATCAGTTTTATAATTTTTTTTTGATTTCTTACCTATAACTTCATTCCAATTCATCGCAGATAAACCATTACCTGGTCTCTTTGTACATATGTTATCTTCAGTAAAAATATCATTTTTACTAATATTTTGTTTAGCAACTATTGATTTTCTAGCTATAGCCTTATTAGCGATTTCACATTCATTAGGTATTTTTAAACCATTCCCAATAGCAGCTTCAGTATTTCTTATGCCTTTCACCATAAGTTTTAATTCACTGGGTTCCAAACTAGCTTTGTGGTCAGGTCCAGTTAAATTCCTATCCAAAGTTATATGTTTTTCAATAATCAAAGCCCCTAAAGCAACTGCTGCTATAGGTGCAGTAATTCCAATAGTGTGGTCAGAATAACCTATTTTCACATTAAAAGCATCTGAAATAGTTTTCATTGCAGATAAATTTATAGAATCAAATGGTGCAGGATATTGTGTAGTGCATTGCAAGACTGAGATATTAGTTCTTTTTTTTCCACTATGCTCGAGCCAATATAGTGCATCTTTTATTTCTTTTAAATCAGACATACCAGTAGAAAGAATAATATCCCAATCAAAATACCCTGCTTTTTTCAAAAAAGGTAAATTAGTAATCTCACCAGAAGGTATTTTCAATTTTTTTAATCCAAGTCTATTTAACATTTCAATACCCTCTAAATCAAAAGCTGAAGATAAATATTCAATATTCATTGCTTTACATTTTGATTTTAAATAAATATGATCTTCCTCATTTAATTCCAATTGCTTGAGCATTTCATATTGATTAGAAAAACCTTTTGTATTTTGTTTCTGATAAATTGCTAAAGGAGCGTTATTTGTAACTAAATTTTCAGCTTTCCAAGCTTGAAATTTAATAGCATCAGCTCCTGCATCTGAAGCAACTTTTATTAGCTTTTCAGCTAAAGTAATATCACCATTATGATTTACTCCCGCTTCTGCAATTATGTATGTCATGATTTAAGTGAACTTTTAAATGTTTGAAGCATTCTTATAGGAAAACATACTGATTGCAAATGCCAATTATTATTATCTATAAGATTTACTTTATGTCCTTCTGGGTAATTAAATTTCTCATAAATTAAACTTTCTTTACTTAATTGTATTCGCAAAAATTCCTCTAGCTTAGAAATTCTATAAGCATAACCATCACCTAAACGGAGTATCCTTGAATTACCATAAATTTCTGAAAATCTATTATTTGATTTTATTAAAATTTTAAAGAAATTTATGAGTTCTATAATTGTTATTCCACTTGTATATTTCATTGGTTGCTTTATAGTTTCTTTTGAGCCATTTAATCTGTCAAATAACAGTCTAATCAAAGTTCCTTTTTTTGGATTTTTATAAAAACACGTTGGGATCCGCAGTATATAGGTATTATCGTATTCAAGCAGCATTTTTTCGAAATTTAATTTTGCATTACAATATTTATCAAAAGGATAATTTAATTTTTTATTTATATCAATTGATAGAGTTGAAATAAATATGTATCTTTCTGCTTTTGAAATTGATTTCTTAATTAACTCTTTCATTTTATCTATCCCAAGTTTTTCAATGTCTTTCCCATTAGCCCATTGTGAAAGATCAAATAAAATTTCACAATTAGGTAATTCATCAAGATCAGTATATTGAATGCAATTTTCCGTTTTTCTTCTAGAGTAAAATTCTATATCTTTTTTAATAGAAAAATCATATTTTTTTATTAGACTTCCAATGTATCCACTGCCCCCTAAAAAAGAAACATTTTCCATTATTTTTTACTTATCAAATAATCACCTAAAATAAGATAATCCAAGCCGCAACTAAAAAAGGTTCTTATTGCATCTCTAGGATTTTCAACATTTGGTTCACCATTTAGATTAAAAGATGTATTTACCAATAATGGCACGCCAGTAACTTTATAGAAAGCAGAAATAAGATTATAAAATGGTTTATTAATTTCCTCAGTTACAGTTTGCAATCTAGCCGTATTATCAAAATGTACTACTGCAGGAATTTTTGTGCGCCATTCCATCTTAACTGTTAAAACTCTTTCCATAAAATATGAATCTACATAATCTTCAAAAATTAGATCTGCATATTCATGTAGAACAGCTGGTGCAAATGGCCTAAAAACTTCTCTATATTTTACGGCTTTATTTAGCAAAGCCTTGGTTTCTTCTTTTCTTGGATCACCTAAAATAGATCTATTACCAAGGGCCCTTTGTCCAAATTCTGACCTGCCATTAAAACATCCTATTAAATTGCCTTGAGAAATTAGTTTTGCTACATTTTCCAAATTTCCTTGATAATCTTGGAAATTCAAGCCTGACTCTTGAATAGATTTAAGAATTTCATTTTTTTCATAATTAATTCCTGTATATATATAATTTTTTTTATCAATTTTCTTTATATCATTACCAATTTCCTTACTTCCTATTATTGCTGCTCCAATAGAAATTCCACTGTCATCTGGATAAGGTGGTATAAAAAATTTATAAGAAGGGAACCATTGGTGTAACTTACCGTTGCAAACACTATTCATTGCGCATCCACCCGTAATAGTTATATTTTTAATACCAGTATCGAAAACAGCCTTCTTTATAAGCTCTTTGACAATCTCTTCAAACTTTAATTGAACTGCTTTTGATAAATCATAATAAATATTATTTTTGTGATAATTATCATCCCAATTATCAATAGCTTCAATTTTTAATAAATTTAATAATTTTTTTTTGGTCCATGTTTTACCATAAACATCTGGCTGATCAAAGGAAAAATAGGACATGTCTAAAACTATTTCGTAGCCTTGAAGACTAATTATTTGATCTATTAATTTTTTAAAATTGATAACCGACTGTTCATTATTAGAAAGAGCGCCTAAAGCCATAAATTTCCACTCATCAGAATGGGGTCTAAAGCCACATAATTGCGTAAAAGATCCATAAAACAATCCTAGGGATGATGGATACAAAGTCTCTGACAATTCTTTATATTCACCATTAACTATTGTATTTATTGAACTTGTTTTTCTTTCCCCCCTGCCGTCAATACTAATATTTATACTTTCTTCAAAATCAGATAAGTAATAACTACAAAAGGAATGGCACATATGGTGATCGTAAAATGCAAACTTGCCCTTTAATCCCTCTATTTGAATATGAGTTGTTCCAATATTAATTCCATCTCCCATGCTCACAATATGATTAGGAATTGCATAAAGCATTTCTGCTCTCCAACGAGGCGTTTTTGAGAATCTTGGGTGCAAGCAATTAAAATACTGAGAGGGGTTCCATCCTATACAAAAAAGATCTATATCTTTGATATCCAGATTAGAATAACTGAGCAAATTTGATATTGATTTTCCTGGGAAACCTTGATAACCTTTTAATCTATTTATTCTTTCCTCTGGTATTGCGCTTTGTAAGTTTCCGTCTATATATAATGCTGCAGAAGCTATCCATAAGTCATGGCCTATTCCAATTACATTACCCATACTATAATGTACCTAGGACACTAATCTAGCACAGAATCAACTATGAATATTTTTAGAACAATGTTTTTAAAATTCTTTAATTAAATCATTTTTTTTTTTTGGCAAATCTTTATAAAATTTTCAAATAATAAAGCTATTTAATCTTTGACAATTTATCCAATTTAGTAATTCCAAACTTGGTGATTTTAAACGAAACAAATTATTTTCTTTTTTTTCAGTTAAATCAGAGTTATTAATCAATAAATCAAGAGCATACTTAACTTCATCATATTCATAAGAAACATCAAGTACTTTCCCAAATCTAAATCTACCTTCCTGTCTTTTTCCTAAATTCAGAACGGGTGTCCTTAATAAAGGAGCTTCAATAATCCCACTTGATGAATTTCCTGCTACAACATCAAATAATTTGAGAGCATTGATATAATTATTTTGACCTAAAGAATGATGAAAAAAATATTTTGTTGGATCTGAAGCAACGAATTCTAAGATCATTTTAAGAATTACCTCTCCACCTTCATCAGCATTAGGGCTAGTAAAAAGAACATGGCAATCAGTAGTTTTAATTGAGTTCAGCAAAGATTTTAAACCTCTAATTCCGTTATCAATACAGAGGGTTTCTGGATGATAAGTAACTAGAATATTCTTATGATGGAATTTAAAGTTTAATTGATTTTCAAATTCTTTTTTAGATAATGATTTACAATTTAAAATACCATCAATTACCATAGGGCCTATTTGAAAAATATATTTTTCATCAATTCCCATAGATAAAAGTTTTTGTTTATGAGCTTCTGCTGCTGCAAAATGCCAAGAACTCAATTGAGAAATTGCATGCCTTAATTTATCATCTACAGCACCTAGAGTTGTTTCTCCTCCATGTATATGAACTATTGGTATTTTCGTAAGATGGGCAGTTGATGCAGCTGCAAATGTTTCATATCTATCACCCAATAGGATAAGTAATTCAGGTTTATATTCCCTTAAAATTTTTTCAAAACCAATAATCATTTCACCTGTTAAAAAAGACATAGATAATGGTGGGTCTTTATCTATTGATAGTGGAATCAGCGCTTTTGGTTTAATTTGATCTCCCAAAACTTCATTGATAGTTTCACCAAACAATTTACTGAGGTGAGATCCACTTAGAAAAAGTTGAAGTTCTAAATTATTATCAAGATCTATAGCCTTAATGAGATGTTTTAACAAGCCATATTCTGCTCTATTACCACTAAATACCCCAATTTTAGTCATAGTTAAACTACATATTTATTAGTAGGATACATTTCAAGATTTTTACTTTTACTAAACCAATCTATAGTCTTTGTTAATCCTTTTATTAGTCCTTGTCTACCTGCGTAAGTAGGCTCCCAGTTAGTTAGATTTTTCAAAAGGGTATTATCTCCGAATAAACGATTAACTTCAGACAATTCAGGTCTTAATCTTTTTTCTTCGCTAATAATTTTAATATTTACCTGCATAATATCTGCAATTAATATCACAAGATCTTTTATTGAAATTTCATATTTGCTTGCACAATTCACAACCCTTCCAAGAGCACCTTTAGATTGAGATAATTTTAAAAAAGCCAAACAAGTATCTTCTACATAATTAAAGTCTCTTGTAGGTGTTATTGAACCCAAGGCAATTTCTTTTTTGCCTGAAAGTATTTGAGTTATTATTGTTGGAATAACTGCCCTTGCACTTTGCCTTGGTCCATATGTATTGAAGGGTCTTATAACTGTAATAGGGGTTTGGAAACTCCTCCAATAACTAAGGGCTATTTGATCAGCCCCAATTTTGCTTGCGGCATATGGTGATTGACCTACTAATGGATGTTCTTCAGTAATAGGAACAAATTGGGCTGTTCCGTAAGTTTCAGATGTTGATGTATGGATAACTCTTTTGATTGATAATTCTCTTGCAGCTTGAACAACATTTAATGTCCCATGAATATTTGTATCTATATAACTTCCTGGAGCCTCATAGCTGTATGGAATTGCAATTAATGCCGCCAAATGAAAAACATAATCACAATTAATTAAATTTTTTTTAACACAGATCGGATCTCTAATATCACCAAGAACTATTTCGATTTTATTTTTTATATTTGAATCAATTTTATCTAACCATCCATAGCTCCCATTCGAGTTATAAATACAAAAAGCTCTAACAGCAAATCCTTCTTTTACTAATAATTCAACCAAATGGGAGCCTATAAATCCATCAGCTCCAGTAACCAAAGCAGTTTTTTTCATTTATTAAAGGCTCCAACCATCATCAATAATAATATTTTGTCCATTAATTGCTCTTGATCTTGGTGAAAGTAAAAGTGATATTGTGGAAACTAAGTCATTAGCATTTAACATTCCAATATTAGTGCAGCTCTCTCGATATTTCTCCAAAAAACTATTCGGTTGATTATCCAAGATTCCTCCAGGACTTATACAATTAACTCTTATATTTTTATTTTTATAATATTTAGCTAACCATCTTGTAATAGAAATAATTCCTGACTTTATCGCAGCGTATTCAATCGGTGATGTCATATTAGTTCCCTCATAGTGATGAAATTTTGGTGCCTGGATTCCAAATATAGATGAAATATGAATTAAATTACCTTTATTTTGCTCATCAAAATACTTTAAAATTTTCTGTGAAAATATTATTGCTCCCCCTAATTGCATAGAAAGATCTTTATCTAAATTAGATTGTTTTATATCTTCAAATTTAGTTCCCCAACCTATTGATGTTGGATAAGCAGAATGAATAGCACTATCAATTTTCGTAACCTTTTTAAGACATTCTTCTATCAACATTTCAATACCATTGGAATTTGTAACGTCAGCACATACTATGTAAACTTTTTCTTTATTTTCTGATAAAAATTTTTCTTTTAGATCAATTAATTTTTTTTTATTTATATCTGTTAATACAACTGTTCCTCCCTGTAATAAAACTTGATCTGCTATTGCAGATCCAATTCTACCTGCGGCACCAGTAATTAAAACTGTTTCATTAAATAAATCCATTTTTCAGTTTTGATTTAGAAAGTTTGGAATATGACCATTTTCCATTAAAAATTTCGCTACTAAATAATCAAGTGGATTATCTATATCAATACAACGTTCAGAGGGGATTTCCACACCATGAACATTACCCTCCCACATTGAAGATGATTTCATAATAAATTCAGGCCTAGAAACATATGCAATAGTTGTCAAATCATAACAAGAGGGGGTATCTTGCCTCCTATTTATTTTTGGGTCATGAAAAATTAAATTTACTTTAGAAGATTCATCGGATGTGACCATATTGAACCATGGACTTCTGTTAGCTTTGGACATTGTTAATACCAAATCCACATTTTTATCTAATGCTTCTAAGCAGCGCTGAACATCATTTTTATTACGCAGCGGTGCAGTAGTAGGCAAACTCAAAAATCTATCAAATTTTTGTTGATTTTTTTCAACGTATTTTATGGCATGTTGCCATGCCAACCACTCAGAAGAATCATCTTGAGCAAGATTTAAAGGCCTTTTTATGACTTCAACATTATTTTTAAAGGCAATTTCTGAAATTTCTGGACAATCTGTAGATACAAAAATCTTATCAACCTCGTCTAATTTTTTAGCCAAATTTATACTATGAACTAATAAAGGTAATCCGGATATGGGAAGAATGTTTTTCTTTGGAATGCCCTTTGATCCGCCCCTAGCAAAAATAAAACAAAAAGTTTTTTTATTCATAAAGATTATTGATTTAATCGATGAATATTTTTTGCTGTTTGCACAAGATCTAACACATATTTCCCTTCAGAAACTGAGCATTTAGGTTTTTTATTCTTAAAAATACAATCCAGAAAGTATTGTATTTGAATTAAGAATAAAGAATCCCTATCAAGATTATTTTCATATTGAAAGATCACTTGGTTTTCATTTCTTATTTCTAATTTACCTAAAGCTATATCCCAAAAGATTTCTCCCTTTTCACCTCTAATTATTACTTTTCTAGTTGTAGGTTCACTACAAAAATTAATTCTAATTGAAATTGGGACTCTATTTTCGTTTTCTGCAAATAAGTAAGCTCTATCTTCTACATCTATTGGGAGTAAACCTGAAGGATTTAGATTAGAGTGGTTTATTTTGATTGGCCCTAGGAGCCAATTTGCTATGTCAATTTCATGACTGAGCTCTAATAGAACCCCACCTCCAAGTTCTTTTCTGGCAGAGACAGTTTTTAGATAATCTGTCTCAGGTCTCCAATTTGGTAGCCATGAACCACAATGAAAATCTGCTTCAACAACATTTCCCAAAAGATTTTCATCCAATTTTTTTTTAATAAGAATTGCACAAGGATCATGTCTTAAAATATACCCCACAAGCATGGGTACTGAATATGAGAGATGCAAAATTTTTTCCCATTTTTTAAAAGTTTCATTTCCTGAACCCAATGGTTTCTCAATTAAACAAGGTATTCCAGAATCTCCTAAAGCAATTGCTTGATCAACATGTAAATTAGCAGGACTTGAAATAATAGCTGCATCAGGCGCCCAATAAATAGACTCTCTTAAATCAGAAGTTTGATGATCTATTAATTTGATTTCTTCACAATTAGGGCCAAAACCTGATCTCAAAACAGCAATTTTAACTTCAGGCCAATTTTTATTAATTATCCTCAAATATCTCCTACCAATACTACCTAAACCGCATATAAGTATTTTTTTAAAATTATTGGTCATCTTAATTTTATATTGAATCTCCCCATGAGGAGTATGCCTCTTCTAGCGTTTCAGGGCGTCCAATATCCAGCCAATATTCATGTATCGGGCATGCTATTACTTTACTTTTAATATTTATTAATCTTTGTATTAGTTCAGGCATATCAATATTCTCATCTTTTTTTATTAATTTAATTATCGATGGATTAAGTGCATAAACCCCAGCATTTACATTTCTTTTATATGAGGGCTTTTCAACCATTTTTACTACATCGATGGAATCAGTTTCAATAACCCCAAAAGGGACATCCACGATATATTCCCTTACTGTTAGAGTTGCAATTGCCTTATGGTGCGAATGAAATTCTAATAATTTTTTTAGATTAAACTTTGTCAAAACATCTCCATTTAGGACCAAAATATCATCTATAAGATTTGATGGTAATAATGACAATGATCCAGCAGTACCAAGTGCTTTATTTTCCTCTAAATATTTTATTTTTATCCCCCACTTAGCGCCATCTTTGAAATAGTCAATAATATTTTCTTTTAAGTAATTGACAGAAATAAAAAACTGCTTGAACCCATTATTAATACAGTTTTCAATAACAATTTCTAAGATTGGTTTACCATTAACCTTTAACATCGGTTTGGGGCAGTTTATAGTTTGAGGTCTTAACCTACTACCTATACCTCCCGCCATTATTACGACGGGATTCGGTAAAAATTTTTTTTCTGATAAGTTATTTAAAACCAGTAATTTTATTACTACTCCTTTTTTATCTAAAACAGGAAGATGTCTTAATCGCTTTTGAATTAATTTCTCTTGAGCTTCAAGAAGATTATCTGTTTCTTTTGCGAAATGAAAATTCTTATTCATTATGCTTATTACACTTGAATGTAATTCTTTACCGCTTAGTAAAGCTCTTCTAATATCCCCATCAGTTAAAGTACCAATTAATTTTTTACTTTTACTAACCACTAAAATGATGCCAATCTTACATTTATCTAATGCAGATAAAGCTCCTCTAATATCGACCTTTTCTGACACACAAAAAATTTCAATATCTAAAAAAGCTTCCATTATTTAATATTTAAAATAAAGAATATATTAAAAGATTTATATTTTAGTGTAATTATAAAATAGAGACGTAATTAATCAAAATTGTC
>MDTC01214787.1_pt1 | contig 11970 bp, 3 predicted proteins | sample 811181 | NCBI WGS metagenome assembly MDTC01 (sample SAMN05326644, study PRJNA326480) | marine metagenome | isolation source: seawater | place: Pacific Ocean: North | collected 2011
CAAAGTCTTGACGAAGATTTGCATCCCGCCTCTCAAACGCAACACCAAGTGTAACGTGGACTCCTTTTGAATGTTATAATCGGCCAACGTTCTGCCGTCTTCTAACTGCTTACCGGCGAAAATCAAACGTTGCTGATCCGGCGGGATACCTGCGCGCGTACGCGAAAAGAGAGAGAAAAGCTCCGTCAGTATGTCACGCGAAAACGTCGAATGAAAACGGGAGAGGGTGAGGAGAGTCCATCCGTCGCGTCCTCCTCGGCTCGCGAGAGAGGGAAGCGAGAGGGAGAGAGGGAAAGAGAGAGAGAGAGAGAGCGAGAGCGAGGAAAAAAAACGAGCCTTTGAGTTTGGCAAAACGCCTCTCAAAAACGTGGTCTTTTTTTTGGTGAAAAGGCACCACCGTTTGGGTGGATCTCAGATCTATGACCGTTCCTGAATCTCCCTCCCTCCTGCTTCGCTTCCCCGACCTTTGCGACCGGTCGAAAACGCGCACCCCCCTCCGGGTCTCGTCGTTCCGCTTCGCGCGTTCTCCTCTCTTTTCTCCCCTTCCTTTTGCTCCGTATCCTTCTTTTCCTCCTTCGCATATAAACGAACGAGATCTCGCTGTTGAATTCAAATCCGAGAGAGACATTTACACGACACGAGAGAGACGCTTCGATTTCTTCCAGAGTCGGATTCTCGCGAAGAAGGTACAACACATCACAAAAACGTACCTTCTTTATCTTGGATCTTCGCTTTCACGTTGTCGATCGTGTCCGAAGACTCTACCTCGAGCGTGATCGTCTTCCCGGTCAGCGTTTTCACGAAAATCTGCATTTTTATTGTTGTTGTTGTTGTTCTTCTTCTTCTCTGCGCGCGCGCGTAACGAATAAATGTCGTTTCGAATGAATCGTCGTCGTCGTCGTCCCGAGGGGATGTTTATTTAGGGTTTGAAATCAGAAATGTAAAACCCTAAACACACATGCGGGTCTTTTCTTTACCCCCCCCCCTTAGTAAAAAAAGGACTTTGAGAGTGAAAAGGCACTACTACTTAAAAGGAGATGCTCCGAAGGACCGGCGTTTTTTCTCACCTCGTCGCAAAGAGAGGAGGGGGAGGAGGAGGAGGAGGAGGAGGAGAAGGAGGCTTGCCCCACTTGCCACCGTCGATACTCCTCGCGTCGGGAGCAGGAGCGATCAGATTCGCGTCGAAAAAAGCCGGCGGGTCGACGGCGAACGGGAGAGATTCGAACCCGAAATTCTTGGGGATAAAAAAGTACGGTGGGGAACTCGTGCGACCGGGGCACATCATCGCGCGACAAAGGGGCACGAAGTGGCATCCGGGGGAGAACTGCGGGATAGGAACGGATCACACGTTGTACAGCTTAGTCGACGGGAAGGTGAAGTTTACGAAAAACAGAGTGAAAGGGAGAACGATCGTAAACGTGGAGAAATTTACGGAGGAGGAGATTCAATTTTGGCAACGGAGAGGGAAGTTGAGACACATTCAGTTGTAGAAGAAGAGATGTTTTCGAACTTCGGCGCAAGGATATCGCAAATCGCGAAACCACGGGTCATCACCGACGGCGTGGAATATTGGCAGCCACCGTACGAGAAATCTGGGTGGTTGGAAAAACAAGGCGAGGTTGTGAAGACGTGGCGGAAAAGATGGTTCGTGATGAAACAAGGGAAAATGTTTTGGTTTTTGGACGAACACGTGACGATGCAGACAAAAAGTCGAGGAGTTATCGACGTGGCGAATGGGGAGTGCGTGTCTGTTAAAGGGGCGGAGGAGACAACCGGGAATGCGAATTCGTTCGAAATTGTGACCAGAAATAGTGGAGTTATGTATTTTATTTGTCCGAATAGGCAGGAGAAGGAGCAGTGGATGAATCGGATTGGACGGGCTATTGTCATGGGGAGAAGACGATAAAAAATTAGTTTAGTATTTTGTACAACAGAAATTTGATATCACAACAACGTTTAATTACTCATGAATTGTCTCTGAAATATAGCTGCGTAGGAAAGAATGCGTATTCTCTCTCTTTCTCTACTCTCTGTCGTTGAAACATTTATACAGCGCTTTCACGTTGTCGGCAAACGGCTGCGATTGACTGATGTACTTGTCGTGTAACCTGGTCAATTGTTCGTTCCAAATAGGAAGGCCTATTCCTCTCACCGCCGAGCGCATGTACCCTGCAACGATTCGGTCCGGATCCGTGATCGAGTCGATATCTTGGGTATCGTCCTCGTCGCTCGTATACTTGCCATTTTTGCCTTCAAACGCTCGCAACATGCGAAGGATGATGTCCCAGTTGGACATGATCAAACTGTCATTCTTAAACAGTTTCAAGATAGACATGCCATCGTACTCACCGGACGTCTTTTCTTGCTCAGTGAGCATCTCGGGAAACCCAATTATGAGAGCCGTTCTTTGTGCGCGCAAATCGTCGTCAATGTCCATCAATCGAAAGAGCGCTTTGTTTGCTCGCTGGTAATTTTCCTTTGTTTCATTGCTCGCACTATTTTGGCCACCAAAGATTGAATAAAAGCGAAAGAGCTCGCCGACGACTTTCTTCGTAAACTCAACGCTGTTCCACTGGGCTCGTTCGAGTATTTGTATCGCGGTTTCTTCGTTATCGAAAACGAATGCGTCTGCGAACGGTTCGATGTTGACGAGTAAGGTTTCGGAAATTTCCATCGACGCTTTCGCGCAATCTTCTCCATCCGAAAGAGGTTCAACGGTATCAGATACAGAAGACTCGCTTGCTTTCGGAAGAGGGGGACTGCCGCTATCGCAAAAGTGTACTCCCTCCAAGAATCTGCGCAAAAGTCTCAGGAGCATACTTTTCTCGGCCAAAACTTCTTGCGTCTGAGGTTCGCTCATGCGCACGCCAATGTATCTCCAAATTAATCCAGGAACGACGTTCATGTGGTGAATCAACACGTGAACGACCAACTGGTCTCCGCCGTCATTATTGCTACTGCTACTGCTGCCGAGGAGATTCTTTCTAGCCGCCGATTGGCTCGTAATCATCGCATAGAATATCGCCTCCGAAACTTGCTTCCCATAGCACGAGGAAATAAAATAGTTCCGTTTCCTTTCCCATTGGTTTTTTGCGCGTTGCTTAAACTTATTCTCGTTCTCTAACTCTTCTTTTTCTTCTTGCAATAAAGACTCGGTTTCAGTATATTGCCTGAAAAAGCACGCGTACGTATCAATCATTCCGTACGCGGCGAACGCTTCGGGACATTCCATTTCTGTGACCGCTCCAGGTGGCAATTGAAAATCGTGTTTCTTCTTCTGTTGTAGTAACCGTTCGAACGAAGCCAAATCGTCGGATTCGAGCGTTACTTTAAAACAAGTTGTGAAAGTCTTCATGAGCGTTTCACGAATCATTCCGTGGTTGCAGCGCGTGAGCACGGCGATTGTATCGACTTTATATTTGTCGGCGATACGCATGAATTCTAGTCGAGCGATCGGCGAAGACGTCGCGAGTTTAATTAAACCTTTATGCCACTCGATTATTTCATCGCCATTTGGTAGGTCTTTTTGCAACTGCAAGCTCGCTCGAGCGTACACTCTGATGTAGAAGTGAAAAGCGAATCGCGCGCATTTTGCACTAAGATTTAGAGATTCTGCGTCGTTTTCGTTATCTTTTGGTTGCTTCTGACCGTCTCCGTTGGCATCAGAAGAGCTCGCTCGAACCGCCGATTGCGAAACACGCGACGTCTTCCTAGTTCCAATGGCTGTTGGAGCGCCGTTTTTCGAGGTCTCCGTAGCATTGGTAGAGGAGGAGAAGACGAGCAAATCGAGGGCCGTGCGCAATTGGTCGAGCACAAAGTTGAAATAACTCTTTTCGAAGAGATTCGCGCGATATGTCGCCTGGAGATTATCCTTCTCCACCATTAAAGCCATCTCTGGATTCATATTCAAATCAAAAACCCCGGCGCTCACCTCAGCCATATCGGACATGTGCGAATCGCGCAATTCCATCATACTATTCTTCTTTTTCTTCTCGTAAAACAGAATGTAAGCAGAATTTGGTTTTTCGTACGTGAGCGTTTGCACCTCCTCGCTGGCGTCCGTTTTGTGTACAAAAGAGCCACCGAAACAGTCATCTTCTAAGCAACTCGGATCGTAAGGCTCGACACAAGTATCGTCGTAGCGACGCCACGTCCCGAGATCATCGTCGTCACCGGTGAGTTCTCCGGTCTTCTCGTCACGATCGCGAATGAATGAGTAATAATGCCCCGCAAAAGCAGTTCCTGAATGGACAATGACGCCAGAAAGCCTGTATTCCAATTTCTCGTTGTCCTCGGCGTTTTCGCATCCTTCGCCATCACCTGGTTCGCCATTGTTGTTGAGATTACGCATAGACTTTCGCGATGCGTGACGATGATGATTCAAAATATTTCCAGGCGTACCCGGTCGCTGTGGGCCACCGGCGTTGTTTGTTCCTTTAGATCTGAGTTGTTCTTCAGCCTCCAACGCCGATTGATCGGCCTTTTCGAGCGCTTCTTCCGTGTATGGATACATGTCCAGAGTTTTTGGGAAACTGTAATAATCTTTCACCTTGTTTCTCTGATCCATAGCGTAATCATACTCGAGTCGCTGAATATGCAAACAGAGAGAGTCTGGCAACGTACGGACGCACGTTCGTTTTGTCGCATCGACTTTCTTCCCACATTCCGGACACTCCCACTGGTTATCGGCATCCATGAGTTCACCAGTCGTTAACAACGACATCGAATCGTCGACACACGCTTTGTGTTTCCCACCCACGGCAAGTTGAATTTGACAAAAATCTTCTTCACGTTCGCTTCGGTGCTTCGGACAGTTTTTACAAATGATTTGCGACACCATCTTCCCTCCTAAAACCTCTTCAATCGCACCCTTAATCTTCGGCAGTTCCCGTCCTTCCTCTTTCGCTTGCTTTTCGACTTCGCTCGTGATGTTAAGTTCCTCCTTCATCGCTTTGACGTAGTGCGAATCTATTTGCTCTTGAAACCTCGTGAAGAAGACGTACGCGTCTTCATGTTCTCTCACGTTCACGGGTTCTCCGTCCCAGTCTTTAAAGGCGTGCCACAACTCGCTCGGCTCGTAGTATGTGTGCACCGAAGATCCTTTCAGCATTGCAAACATTTTTTGCGTTTGATAAAATAGACTCTCGGATTGGTCCTCCTCTTCAACCTTTGCATCTATGGCTAAAATCTTGTCGCGAATGCCTGGTTGTGCGAAGAGTTGCTGAAACAAAGCGTTCATGTAACACGTTGCACCGGCGTTTACGAGTCCGATTTTCGTGCTCACGTTCTTCGGCAACGGATGACCTCGACTACTGACTTGGTGATTGACTTCACCCGTCGGTTCAATGTCCCATTCTATGCCCTCGAGGGCATCTGGCTCTTCCATTTCCAATTGCAACAAATCGCAAACCTCTCTATTCTCATCGTCCATTTGGTCAAACAAGTGTAACCTGTACAAAGAACTCAGCGTTAAGGACAAAGCTTCGTTGGACTTTTTGCACAAGCACGATAAGATTGAGAACGCGTGCGAGCGTCGATCTTTATCTCCGAAAAGCGCAGTAAACTTTGTCGACAATTCTCGTTTCCCTGCGGCGAGCATCTCGAGCGATTCTTGACTTGAAAGTAAAATTTGCATCATTTCTTGATCAATATCGCTACCACCTAGCTTTCCGCACACGGTTTCTATTTCTGGAAACAAACCACGCAAAAGGATCGCTTTTGTCAAACGTATGGCGTCTTCCGTGCTGATGAATTCCACGGCAGAGGCAAAGAAAGCCATAGTTTCCAATCGTGCCGTCGTTGAGGCTTGGATAGTCTTCGAGGTGTTATCCGCCGCTGCACTGCTAGGATCCATCGCGAGTTGAACGACCCACTCCACATCGCGCTTAAATACGTTCTCAAGGAACTGCAAAAGTCTTGGATTACCTTCTTTAGAAGGCATGTGCAAAGCAAACAACTTTCGCGCCTTGAAGTATTCCAAGGATGTTTCCAGGCTTTCTTCGGCGATATCGAGTCGATCTTGTATGGCAGTGATGATAGACAGAGGAACTTGAGCGCGACTTTTATCATCTTTATTCTGTGAGTTTTCTTTATCTTCATTGTTTTTCTGCGCACTACTTCTGTTAACAATCGCATAAAATTCTCTTTGGTTAAAGAGAAATGTCTTGATGAGCACGTCCCGAAGGCTGGCATCCGCGGTACCGCAGAAAATGGAACCAAAAACCAGATCCAATACATCTTTCGGTTGCAACTCCGCAAAAACGGAAGCCTGAGACACATCTCTACATCTGAGCGTAGCCATCTTGTTGAACTCCATGGCTAACTGAATTGATTCATACGCGATGTGAATTTCAGATCGAGAGTTTGACTTTGAAAAAGCAGCCGCGCAGCGCAAAATGCGCGAGGTCGCTGTGATGGCAAAGTCTCGAAGCGCATCTTTCGGAAGCGTTACGCCTTCAATCGTACATTTGTTGGAACTATCATTGCTCACGTGCATGGATTTTACAGGTTCAACTAAATCTTGTTTCTTCCCGACTAAAGTCGTCGTGACGTCATTGTTTTCACCCATAGTGAACGGTTTGAGCAATCTCACGACCGACGCGCAAATCGAACGGCGAATCTCGGAATCTTTACCACGCTCAGTTGTCCTTGATCTGCATGAAGCACCATCGAGAATATCCAAAAGTACCGGTGCAACATGTTCAAACGAACTCGCGTAGTTTCTGCTTCGAACCTCAGCGGCGTCGGATGAAAAGATGGAATCCGTCAGCGCGTCCACGGTTTCTAAAACATACGCGACTTTCGCGAGGGAACCCCTAAATGTAATTTGCAAAACCTTTCCCAGCGCAGTGCCTGAATCTTTGCTACTGATAGCACCGAGAACTTCATTGTAAACAGTCTTATCAGTTGGAAGCGATGAAAGCAATTTTCGTGCGGCGCGTCTCACTGTTTCAAACTCCTCTTCGGGATCAGCATTGTCGATATCCATTTTCGAAACCCCGCCTCCGCCATTGGCATCGGCGCTCCTCGTTGTCGTCAACTCTGATTGCGATCGCGACAACGCGAAGAGTACTTCATAAATCATCGGCTGCTTCGCTAACATGACTCGAGGGAGGTCTTTGGTATTACTAATCCCTTGGAACTCGTTCTTACTGTTCTTATCAGGTGGGATTTTTGAAGATGTCTGCACGATTTGTACGTACCCCGTCCCATTCGGGAGGTTCAAATCCGAAAGCAAGCGCGCGCGTCCTTCAATCGTCTCCGGCGTCAAGAACTTCCCATTACAAATGGCTTTAAACGAATTTCGAGCCAAATTATTATCGTCTGCAAACTTGTTCAAAAAATCTTCCACGGTTTCGTTCGAATGCGTCGAGATGGTTATACCGTTATCACTGCCACGGAATCTTTGCGCTCCATGACCTACAGAAATAGTAATAGACATAGGATCGCCACGAAACGATCTACCGTGCGGAATGATGGACTCTGCGTTAACACCTTCGCTACCACTGCTACCACTTGATGGTGTACGATCGAGAACGTCGTCCATCACGCGAAGTAACCGCGCGCATTTCAATCGGCCCCGAGCGTTCAGAGTTTCTATGCTTTGAAAGTCCGCGCCGCAGGTTTTCGTTAATTTTTTCGCACAAATCTCAAGAATACTTTTTTCCGCGTTCGAGTTCAGATACGTCTGAATCAGTTTGAGCGTCGCGGTGTTGAGGCACGCGTTCGAAATGTTCGGGCAATCGATAATTATCGCAAAGAAATAAGCTAATCCATTTTCTGAGTCTGAATTTTTATCTTCCACGGTGGGTTCGTTCATGAAGCGGTATTGCCTTTTCGCACGATAGTATTTAGGAACCTTTTTTGGTTCTTTTCGTCCGACGTCACCGTATATGTCATCGTCCGAGAATCCATCCTCTTCGCTACTCGAACTCGATAAACCATCACCATCAAATCTCTCGATTGGTACGATTAATTCTTCGTGCAACGCGTTAGCGACAAAGAATGGATGAAAAACCTCCCAGAAACTATCATCACAGTGCGTCTCGACATCCGTTTTCAACATTCTCTCGACGAGAATCTTTGATATCGCATCCGGAGAACAGTAGTCAACAAGTCTTGTCATCCAATCGTTTCGCTTGGCATCTATTCCTTGAACTTTCGTGTCGGTCAAAGCGTCCCACATTCTGAGCGCAACTCCGCTTTTGAGCTGCATCATTCTGTTAGAGGCTTCCAAGAAGCTGCGCAAAAACGTCACCACCTCCTCTGCTCTACGTTGCGATCGTAAAATTCGAGCATCTTCACCGGCAAAGTCATCGCGAACAGCAGTGGATGCCGCGTATTGTCCATCTAATGCCTTAGAGTGTTCGAGCGCGGATACACACATTTCAGTTACATTTCTTGTACCATCTAATTCGAGCACTCTCATGGCAAGACCGTCTTCGGCAGCTTCATGCATTGTAAATTCATTCAAAGCAAACAAATCCTTTAATAGGCGCGCAGATACTGTCAATCGATCGCTATTCGTTACCGATGCCGCACTATTGTTGCTATTGTTATTGCCACTACTTCTACCGTCATCGTTCATGAATTCCATAATGTGCGTCAAGAGCTTTTCTAACCAAGTTAATTTGTCAAGTACAGCGGCTATATCTTTACCGCACCCTGTTTTTTGCCTAGGGCATGTAAATTTGTAAAACGCAAAGAGAAACGCATACTCCGGATTGGCATCCTTATCGACTTCTGTGCCGAGATAGAAAACCGCGCGCGTTTCGTTCGCGCACGAAGCTTCGAAAAGAATCTCCAAGATAGTATTCGCAAAGGTTTCCGAAACCATTCGATTCGTAATAATGGACTTTAGAGTGTCCAACGTCTTCCCGTCCAAACTTCCGCTCACGGCCAAAGTTTTAAATCTAGTCAAAATAAAGTCTAAGTGCTCATCGGATAAAAATGGCGCTAATTGACCCAGCATATCGCAAATGTTTATGCTCACGTCTTGATGCGAGTCTGTGGTGAAGCCAACGTTCCAAATGAGTTCGAGATGTTCGCGCTTTAAGACGTTCGGATGTTGCGCCAACTTTGCCAAGACGTCGCGAACGTGTTCGACGTACTGCTTGTGATGAAGATAAGTGGGACGAAGAATGTGCTCTAGAATTTGGTTTTCGGCGAGCCACTGGATGCCAGTTTCAACGAACGCATCGGTCATATTTAGCACAATTTTTATTTCTTTCAGAGCCGCGAGTTGCGAGGTGAACGTAGATACGCCCAACGAGGAGATGATGATTGCTCTTTGCAACTCGATAAACACACTCCTACCTTCAGCCGATCGCGTCGATACGGTTTCGCCGTCGCGAAATTGTGCAGAAATAAACGCGTGCGATAGAACAGACGCAAATTTTATCGCGTCGTCTCGCCGTTTTGATACATCGCTGTTCTCGTTATTGTTATTATTTTCAGCAGCGGCGGAGTCTTTCTTGTACTTCTTGTTCGCCGTGTCTTTTGTGCTTTCAATTTTCAACGCGTGCAAAGCTTCAGTGACCATCTTGGCGGAGTACAAAAACGTGTGGACTAGTCTCTCGGCGTTCGAATCGTTCAAAACGTCAGTCGTTGCGGCCAGAGCCCCGCAGACAGCCTCCATGAAACGAGGTGGCATCAAATTTACAGCCATCTCTCGGCTCGTAAATTGATCGCATTCGTTATCGAACACCGCACCTCGAGCTTTTAGAAGCCTCAGCAACCAGTTCCAACCGCCGCGCCGACCAAAAGTTTCTACGACGTGCGCCGGCCAACTTTTTACGATAATCTGTTTCGTCGTCACTTCTTCTCGCCCTTCGTCCATCTTTGCCCCTGCTCCTCTCCGTCGTCCTTTCGTTGCGAGCGGTATTTCAACCCTGACCGGGAACGCGATGCTCATATCGAGATGGTTCGTTTTTCCTTCTTCAGTGCTTTTCCACTGATTCTCGCTATCCTCTTTATACAATGAAAAAGATGGGACTTTGTGCGTTCTGTATCTATCGTAAAACGCGCACGATGATTTCATACCTAACGCCGCCGCGTTCAAAAGGGCCGTTAATTCTTCAATCTCGCACGCGCGAGCCAGTTCTTCTAGATTCTCGTCATCATCGACGCTAAGACCTACGGTTCGTCTGAAGTGAGGATATTTATGCGGATCGTGCGGTACGTGCAATGCGTTCTCGATTCCATGGCCTCTATTGCTGCACGCTTCCGATATGATGCGATCGTGACAAAACGAATCTAGCGCTCGCGAGGCTAGAACGACAGCTTCGCAGCACATTTCTAAGCACGTGTATTGAAACAATAAGGAGTCGGTTGGCCATGCCGAAGCTTTCAACTCTTCCAACACGGTATGGAAATTACTCACGATGATACCTTGCGAGAGAAACTTTCTAATCGCTTCCGCCTCCTCCGGTCGTTGTTGTGCGTAGTCTGGGTGGGCGTCATAGAGACACGCGTAATGATAATTGATGTATTTCAAGCACGGGAACATCTTCGTTGGATAGTAACCTTGGTAACTTCGCACGTGCCGATATGAATTATGTGCCGAGACAACGGAGTTGAAATCTTCCAACGGGAAAACGTCGGTATCGAGCGAGGTTTGTAGAATTTCCTCACCTTCGTCTTCTTCCGAGGAGGAAGACGAGGACGAGCCACTACCACCATTAGAAGCGTGCCAACCTTGCCGTCTACTCGCATTTGCATTTTTTTCTGATCCTCTTCGTTGTAAATGTTGCCTTCTCGTTCGCACTCTTTCTAGCTCTCCGTTGGCCAACTGCGAGTCCGCATAAATCTTATTTGGTTCTCTCTCGCGCCGACGATTATTTGATTTCTCGTAATTATCATTATCGTCAATCAGTCCAACTCCACCTTCCGTATCAGAATCCACGGACATTTGCGTATCGTTGTCGCTTCGCGAGAGTTCTTCCTCTTCGTCTTCGCTCGACGGTGCGTGTCCTCGTCCCTGTTGTTCCTCCTCCTCCTCTTCGGAATTGTTTTTGTAGTTATAGTACGTCCTAGTGGTGGTGGTGGTGGTGGTGGTGGTCGCATTCTGTCCGCGTGAATGTCCTCTCCCACGACTCCTGGCTCTAGCGGCGACTCTTCCGAATCTGTTAAACCTCGTTTCTTCTTCTTCCTCTCCTTCCTCGTCCGCGAAGTCGTCGCGCATCTCATCAGAGTTGGGTCCTCTCACATCGTAATCACCACCGTCACCACCACCGTCTCTTCTCCTCCGCGGATCCTCCTCCGCCGCCTCCTCCGTCTCGCGCGTCATGTTCTCAACTTTTGTCGTTCGTTCGCTCGAGGGAGAGAGAGAGAGAGAGAGAGAGAACGATGGGACGAAAAAATTCTCTCCTCCTTAAAACGAAGAAAAAGTGTTTCCTTTTCTAACTACCTCTAAATGTACTCGATCTCTCTCTCTCTCTCTCGTCGTAAAAAAAGCTCTCCGTCTCTCTCTCTTTCGTTTTCGAAACGCGCGTCCGCGCGCCTTCGCCGACTTTAAAGTCGCGACACGCTTTGCGGTTGTCGTCGTTCCTCTTTTTTTCGGAAGACTCGAGAGGCCAAAGAAGGAACGCGGTGTCGAACGCTTAGTATAAGTAATAAGTTTTTAGAGAGATCTGAAATGTAAATCGATATGTGTCGTCGAGAGAGCTCCTCTGCGCACACAAAACACATAATAAAAAAATAAAGAATCATATAGAACCCTAAACACATTATGGAGACCCCCGAAAAAGGTCCGTTTGAGGCGAAGAAGCGCTCTCTTCTTTTGTGTTTTTTTTTTTGTGAAAAACGAAGGCAAAAAAGGCGAGAGAAAAAAAAACGCCCCCAAGAAAAACAAAAAAAAAAGAGGGGCAAGGGGGGGGTGCGTTTTTTCCCTCACACACAAAAAAAAGAAGAAGAAAAAGTCTTCCCGTTACAAAAACTCTCTCTACAATACATCAGAAGACGAAGAGAGAG
>MDTC01053592.1_pt1 | contig 11969 bp, 10 predicted proteins | sample 811181 | NCBI WGS metagenome assembly MDTC01 (sample SAMN05326644, study PRJNA326480) | marine metagenome | isolation source: seawater | place: Pacific Ocean: North | collected 2011
TAAATGCAACACCTTTTGTATATACACAAAATATTAAAAATACGTTTTTTAAATCAAAATTAGAGGTTGGTAATGCTAACACACAAACCACTAATTTTGTAAATAAAATTAAAGAGTTATTGAATGAACCAGAAATACACTTTCCAGGAAACTACGGTGATGCTATATCCATTGTAAAATTAATACTAGGTGAGGATAGTGAAGATAGTGAAACACTAAATTTAAAAAATTGTATTAAAAGATTATCTATAATTGATACACTACATGATTTTGGTAAAAAAGATAGTTTTTTTTTAAAAAACGTTATAAAACCTTGGTTGGAAGGCGTGAAGAAAGTTATGAAGAATTCAGAACCGTTTATGGTTAATTTATGTGATAAAATTATCGAATTAATAAAAACAAGGACTAATTCTTCAAAAGCAAAATACCCTATATCAACTTTTGTAATGAATATAGAAAACTTATTGGGGGCTATTTTAAGACACAAATATATAACTACACGATATATAAAGGAACATGAATTGGATATAAAATCAAATTGTTGTATAATTCATGATTCTGGTGTTTTAACTACAGTGTATAAGAATCAGTTAGCCGAAACAGCTTCAAGAATTTTTGACCCTGCTGGTTATACTTTTGAGTTAGTCAATAAATAAAAACTCTTCTACATTGTAATATCTTTTCAATAAACTTTGAAACCCTTGGGTTTGAAAATATTCTTTTAATGTTGTATTATCTTTTACAGCATCAGGAAAATATTGCATAAAATCAAGATCTACGTTTAAATCTGTTTCTAATGTCACCATTTTTAACGAATTATTGTAATTTTCTTTTTCATTTTGAATTATTCTTGCATACTTTGTTTGAGTTTTTATGTATTCTTCGATATTTCCATTACATTCATTAATGATTGTTTTTGCATACTTGGGACCAATTCCTTTGACTCCCTTTACGTTATCCGCATTGTCTCCAATTAGAGCCTGGTATTGTTTAAAGTGATTCATTGGGACTTGGTATTTTTCTTCAATTTCAGTTTTGGTGATTATTACTCGTTTTTTGGGGTCGTATATTTTGATATTATCATTGATTACACATTGACAAAGATCCTTATCCGGAGAACAAATAATAATTTCTTTAAAGTTTTCTTTTTGTTGATCCACAATTGACGCAATAACATCATCAGCTTCTTTGGACTCAATTTCGATTTTCGGAATATTCATTGCATCAACTAGCGTTTTTACCCCTTTAAACTGAACCTTGAGATTATCATCAATAGCAAGTCGGTTTTGCTTATATGTTTCATCAACATCTGTTCGTGTTTTTCTACTATTAGGTCCATCAAAACAACATACTGGAAATACATCACGTGTTTTACTAAAATCATTCAAAATAGCTAAAAACATATAAGCAACTCCGTAAATAGCGTTTGTAGGTTCCCCATTAGCATTTGTAAGGTCTTTTGGGTTTGAATGATATGCACGGAAAATAAAGTTGGAAACGTCAAATAATACTAAAGCCATATATATTTAACAATTATGTTCTTTAAGTGTTTAAATTAAAAAAATAATAATAATTATAATGACAACGCCACAAACAACTGATGATTTAAAAAAAATAATTAACAAACCTGTATGTGATTTGAAACGTAACAACATACAGGTCTTACAAAGTGAAACAGAAAAAATATTAGAGTTCATGAAAACAAATATTAAACATAATAGTGTTCCACACACTAATATGAATTCTTATTTACAAGCCAGAACCTCAGTTACTAAGATATTTGAACTTTTTACAATAATTAATGGATTTATTGATCTGAAGAAAAATTGGGCTACCCAATCAAGTATTCTCGGGAGCCGAGAACCGATGTTTTTAAATTTAGATAATTTACAGATGATAATAGAAAATTATATTAGTCTTTATAATACCACAACTGTTGAATTTAAAAAAAACTTTACAGCAATATTTGGAGAAAACTTTAAAAAAACTTCGAGCTTTGTGCAGACAGCTGGGAATCCCGGGCAGCAGGTTGAGTTCTGTTTTGATTTTATTAATACCATTGTAATAATAAAGACTTTGAAAACCTTAATTGAAAAAGTAGTTTCATCTTTTAATTCAATAAAGACTAATAGTATATCTTTTCAATCTAATCAGTCTGAACAGTCTGATAAATTTTTTAAAGATGCTTTCTTCTTTATTTTTGATATTCTTATTCAAAAAGCCAATAGTGATTCATCTGGATATTTAACAAATAGATTAAGAACATTTACTACAAGGATAGAACCATTTATATGTCGATATTTTAATTTGCCAGTTGGTGGACCTTAGGTTTTTTTATTTGATTAATAATTAAATAAGTCCAATAATATGATAGAAATTGTATACTAAGTAAGCATCCACACGCTAATAAAAATGTATTAGGGTGAGTTTTGTAAAGAAACAAATGTTTTGTATAAATATTAATTAAAACTTTTGGTAAATAAAAAATTCTTTGATATATCCAAACTAAAAATGTTATATATTTGAAGATGTTTTTAAAATAAATTTTATTATGAAACTTTCTATACACAATTAAAAAAAGCGAAGATAACTCAATAAATGTCATTTGAATAATACACTCTGCACTATATTCAAAACTATATGTAAAAGTTACATAAAATAAATATAAAGAAGCGCAGTGATGCAAAATTATACTGATATTTTTATTACTTATAGTTACTAATTGTTTTAAAAAATCAATAAAAAAGTAAATACATGCTAATTTTGTAAAAACAATTGGTTGAAATTGCATAATATTCATAGTCAACAAAAGACCTAATGTCGTCATATTTACTATTTCTAAATTCATAAAGAATATATTACTCATTTTTTTAAGTTATGCACTACACGTTTCACATATATTCGGGTCAATTGTAAATTGAATTGCTTGAGCTGCTGGTTTTGTTCGTAGATAATACATTCCTGTTTTTAGTCCTTTTTTCCACCCATAAAAATGCATACTACTTAGTGATTTAATTGTTGGCTTTTCTACAAAAAGATTTAAACTTTGACTTTGGCAAATAAATTGTCCTCTGTCTGCTGCTTGGTCAATTAATACTTTTTGCTTTATTTCCCATACAGTTTTATAAAGGTCTTTTAATTCTTGAGGGATATCAAGATTTTGAACGGATCCTTGATGATAAATTATTTTATTTTTAGTGTCTTCATTCCACATATCCAGATTTATAAGATCGTTTACAAGATATTTATTTAATACAACAAATTCTCCAGCAATTGTTCTTCGTAAATAAATATTACTTGTAATTGGTTCAAAACATTCATTATTTCCCATAATTTGACTCGTTGTTGCTGTAGGCATAGGTGCTACAAGAAGACTGTTTCTTAGTCCATACTTCTTAATTGACTCTTTTAATTCAGTAAAATCATATTTTTCAGGCGTTTTTTTCCACATATCATACTGAAGAATACCTTGCGATGCAGGAGATCCTTCAAATGTTTCATACGCTCCATATCGTTTTGCAAGTACATTAGACTCTGTTAATGCAGCAAAATATATAGTTTCAAATATATCTTTGTTTAATTGTTTTGCCTTTTCCGAATCAAATGATATACGCAGTTTCATAAATGTATCTGATAATCCTTGCACACCTATCCCAATAGGTCTATGACGTTTGTTGGAATATTCAGCTTCTGGTATTGGATAAAATGATCTATCAATAACTTTATTCAGGTTTCTTGTTATCTGAAATACAACTTTTTGTAATTTTAGAAAATCAAATTCATTGTTTGTAACAAATTGAGGAAGACAAATCGATGCTAGATTACATACAGCAGTTTCTTTTTCAGATGTATATTCTACAATCTCAGTACAAAGATTAGAACTCTTAATAGGTCCTACATTTTTTTGATTTGATTTTTCATTTATAGAATCTTTGTACAACACATACGGAGTACCAGTTTCCATCTGAGCATTACAAATAGCAAACCAAAGACTTTGCGCTTCTACTTGTTTTTTGTATTTTCCTTTTAATTCATATGTAAGATATAGTTTCTTATATTCTTCTCCATATACATCAGACAACCCAGGACATTCATATGGACAAAATAATGACCACATTTCATTTTTTTCTACACGTTCCATAAATAAATCAGAAACCCATACAGCATAAAAAAGGTCCCTTGCTTTTGTCTCTTCATCTCCTGTATTTTTCTTTAGTTCAAGAAAATCATAGATATCAGGGTGCTCCGTAGATATATACACAGCAATAGACCCAGGTCGTTTTCCTTCTTGATTTACATACCTCGCCGTATCATTAAACACCTTCAACATCGGAACAATCCCAGTACACACCCCTTTCATTCCTCTTATAGGCGCTCCAGCAGACCTTATATCATGAATGTGCAATCCAATCCCTCCAGCCCATTTTGATATTTGAGCACAATCACTTAACGTTTTATAAATATTCGTAATATTATCACTTAGCGATGTCAAAAAACAACTCGCTAGTTGAGGTTTATTTGTTCCACTATTAAATAAAGTAGGTGTCGCATGAATAAATAACTTATCAGACATCATTTGATACGTATTTACAATATTTTCAATATCATCCCCATGGATTCCTATCGCAACTCTCATAAATAAGTCCTGAGGACTTTCTATTTCATTAAATAAATAGTTTTTTTCTAATGTCTTAATCGCAAAATAATCAAATAGATAATCATTTTGATAATTCAAAATTTCATTTATTTTTTTTTCATGCTTATATACATTTGTATAGTATTCCTCATTAATCAAACCCTTATTGTACAATTTTAACATCACATCTATATATGACTTTTTACGACATTTTTTATGAAGATCACTAATTACAATATAAGCAGCTAACTTTCCATACTCAGGATTCGTAGTTGATAGACCAATAGCAATCTCAGAAGCAAGTTGGTCTAATTGCTTTGTTGTTATTTTATCATGGATTTGATTACATACTTTTTGTGCTACAATTATAGGATCAATATTCGAACTCATCTCATTTATTAGATTTTGAAGCCTTATTGTGATTTTGTTGAAGTCCACATCTTGAGAAGTATTGTCTCGTTTGATAACGCGCATAATATATTATTAACTTTTTTCTTTAAATTATAATTTTGGATTTGTCATAGATTTCAAAATAGCTTTACATAATGGTAATATAGGATTATCAAATACATGAAATACCAAATAAAGCTCTGAACATATTGTTAACATAATAAGAAAACATCCTATTGATAAATTTTTTAACTCCGATTCATTTATTTTATAATACCCCATAGATATAAACACTAAATATATGAAAAATATACCTATTAAACCACTTATAAATATCATAAATAACCTTTCCAATTCTTCAGCTGGTTTCTGATATGGTTGAACTATCGGTTCTTTTACTTCTACTTCAATTTCTAGATTTTCACTTGTTTTTTCCATCATTTTTACTAATTCATCAGGTTTCGTTTTTACAGAAAACGTATAAACTATATGCAATAACGAAAAGTATATCACCATATTAAAAGCAAGCAGAAATCCATTTTTTTGAATAAACGATTTGTTGTAGTATTTATCTAACATCATATTACTCCCCAATATTACAACTAGTATTATATATACCCAGGGCTTTTCATATCCAAATATATTTTGCAATTTTTCATTTATATCTTCCATCTTATTTATTATATTTATAATATTTATATTTAAAATGGCTTTTACTCCAAAATTATCAAAGTTTTATGAAAAAAATCCTAATAAAATTAACCTCTTTTTTTTTATCATAATATTATTACTTATTGATAAATTCTTTGTCAATTTAGTTCTTTTTAGTAAATCAAAAGAACAAGTTATTAACGAATCCAAGTATGTAAAGTATTTCCCTTGGTCTCTTATTTCCTCCCTTATGATCGTTTCCTTAGTTATTATCATGTCTATTAAAGATTCAGTTCTTATTACAACCCCTATCATATTAACCATGTTCATTATGACCACATTCGAATTTATGTTTGTTCAAATTATTAATAAATCTATGAGAGACAGTATTTATAACAAAGGACACTCAACTTATAAAGATACCATGAAAAATTTATATGACGAGGATCACTACAACGTTTACCAAGAACAAGAATACCCACTTTATAAATTTGCTCAAAATTGTACTCTTTTAGAAAATCCCACTTTGAATTTCATTCAACGTCTTAATCATGCTAATTTTTCATTCCTTTATGGCCTTCTCTTGTGTTTAGTCGCTTTTCATATTTTTAAAATTTCCAATTATCCTCGAAAAATTATTATTGAAACTATTTTATCCACCTCAATCTCAACTTTAGGAATTTTATTTCTTTTCATTTTTTATTACGTTAATATTAGTTCTAAATATCCCATCGAACCAACAATTAGTATTAAAGGTTTGACAAAACAAAACATTTTAGACAATTTCACCAAAAATCAAAACAAACAAAATACTTCACATATTCATTCTATGGTTAGACGCAAAGTTCCTTTAGATTTTTGTGCCGACGTTTGCCACAATTCAGACAACTGTTCTTCGTTTCAATATTTCCCAGAACAACAAGATTGTACTTTAAATATCGGTAAAAAACATACTTTAACCGAACAACAATCAGTTGATACTTACATTAAGAACCCATAGTTTTCCATAGATTCGCAAGTTCATCGTCTTTTACTTTATCATATATATCACATATACAACCTTTTTCTTTTCTAAATAATTGATTATAATTATTACCTTCATTTGTTAATACCCTATAATGATTAAAACGCAATTGTTTCGCATTCACTTGTACTTGATTCTTTCCACTTACAATTCTATGAATCGCAAAAACTTTGACATTTTCAGGTTTCACAAAACTCTTTGGCCCCTTTCCTTTTCCCACTCCTTCTGCATTGGGTTTTCTATATACTAATTTTTCCAAAAAATCATTTTTATATTCCACATTAAAACTACACCCAAACCACATACACGGCATCAATATCCCTCCAATATCTTTTTCCTCATATAATTTTAGCACACTCACTAAATCACTTTCTTTCGAATAAATATATTCATCCAGATCTGTTAATCCTATCCATTTACAATTATCTCCATATTTATAAATACAGTGGTTCTGTGCAGTTGTTTGCCCACTTATACCACTCGGCTTTCTTACATACGGAAACGGCCACTTCGTCATTGTTATTATTTCTTTGTATCTCTCACATACATCATTCAATATTTCCGTATCATTTGAATCATTATCATATATATAAAAATGTTGTATCCCTATATATTTATGATATATAATCCAATTTTCCAAATATTTTGCACAATTTTTAAACATCGTTCCTAACACAATTTCTTTTTCTTTCTTTTTCGGGATTTCAATTTTATATATATGTTTCCTTTTCTCAAATATTATCGACAACCTTTTTCTCATATATATATTTTCTTTAAATTCAAATTTTATTATTAATGTATGTTTATGAGGATCTTCAATAATAGTTCCATATACAGTTTCATTTCCCACACTACATTGTATTGTTTCATAAAACTTATTTGGAAATAATGACGGATAATATGGACCTATTCCTATTACATCGTTCTCTTTTTGGAAAATATCATAAAATATATATACATTCTTATTATATTTTAAACAATTTGTCATACTTTATTAAAGTTTCATTTTTAAATTTGTGTCCGCAATAAACTTTGCAAATTCTTCCAGATTTATATTTATTTTTTCGGCTTTTTTTTTATCTTTTAATAAAGGCAACTCTTTCTTTACAGCATCATATTTATAATACTCCTTTTTTAAACTTTTACATAAGTTTTCAAAATGTTTTCTTCCGTGATTCTTATCTATTTCAATTACTACACATTCTTCTTTTGTCCATATTATATTTACAAGTCCAGCACCATGCTGCCCTATTACCACTTTTGCATTATGAAACATTTCCACTTGCTCCTCAAATGTTTTGTTTTCCAATTCCACCTTCTCTATTTTAGGAATAATTTCTTTTAACATTAAGAACGTTTCCTCTTTATTTTTTATAAATCTATTTTTTTCATTTCTAACAATAAATATATACTTTTTTTCTGTATTTTTTGGATTTATTTCTGATTTTATTTTTTCAATTACTTTTATCTGTTCCTTTTCCCATTTTACAAACATTGGATTGTGCCCTTTTACAATTTCATATTTATCACTTTTTCCATACAATATATTGTTTGGTAATAAATAATTAAATTTTTTTAAAAACCCTTCCTTTTCATTATTTAATACTATTACTTCTTCCGGATATCTTTTTATGTAAATCATTAAAGGAATCATATAATCCACCCAAAAATGAAAGTAATTCGTCACTTTACCTACTTTATATGGTATCATTTTGATTTGTTTCATTACTTTTAGTTATTTTACAATCATTACATTCACACGCTTTTCTAAAAATTCTATATTTAAATTGCCTTTTTGTAAATATTAAGCATTTTGAATATATATTCATTTGATATTTGTATTTTCGTAAAGCCCTTTTCGACCATTCAATATCACTTTCTTTATTTAAACCTACTAATTTCTCATTAAATTTTATTTTTTTCAATATACTTGTTTTCGCAAATAGAAAACTTCCTGGCACAAACATTTCTTTGTGTTCTTTCTTTTTGTAATCCACATTTCTTCCTTGTTTTAGATTCGGATTGTTCCATACCCAATCAATATGCCTTTGCCCTCTTAATGTTTCTATTTTATTCATTATTATTTCACATTTTAATTCATCTTTTACAAACATTTTAAAATTATTGTACCAATTTTTTTCTAATTTTATATAATCTTTCATTAAAATCGTATAATCTTTTGAACTTTTTTCAATAATTATATTTTTCTTTTTAGTTATCCAATTTTGTTTTTCTATCATTTCATCATAAATAATTATTGTTTTTTCAAAATTATTCTCTATATTCCCAACAACAATTATTTCAAAATCAGGAATATTTTGAATCATTATCGAATCTATTATTATTTTTATATTTTCATTATTATCTTTTGTTAAAATTCCAAATGTAAAAGACATTAAATTATTTTATATGTTATATTAATATGTCCAACGAACGAAATCAACCTAAAGGTAATAATTCTACTTCTGGTATCGGGTTAGGTTCTATTTTAATCATTGTTGTAATATTGTTAATACTTGTTTTTGGAATGTCATTGTTAGGTAAAAAATCAGGACCTTCTTCAAAGAATACTGATTCTAATACTGGTTCTAATACTGGTTCTAATACTGGTTCTAATACTGGTTCTAATACTGGTTCTAGTGATCGAGAACCAACTCAACAAGAAATAGCTGACGCAACTACACGTTTTGGTTTAGATACTCTTGTATTTGCTAATGTTTCAGGTTTGGAATCTGATTCAAACACTGAAGGATTTAGAAACATTGAAATGTTTGATACATTGCAAGATTATCAAAGAAAGAATTTTAAAGTTATGTTTTCACTAACTTGGAACTCATCAAGCGACTTACAAGATTTACTCATGCACGCAAACAATATTAACGTAGAAATATCTATATTAGATGGAGATAATAGTCTTGACTACGATATTGTATCCTTCAATGGAGATGATACAATTACATCTAATTCTCCTAACTCAATGTCTCCTATTGCAGAAAGTGGACCTACTTCTAATAATTATAGCAATGGACTTTTAGAACGTGTAGATAAAAAGGGAAATGCTTTATATTTAACATTTGGTTATGAAAATGTTACGGATGATCTTTATATTTATAACCCCGCTTCAGGTTCACTAGGTACATTTAAAATAACTTTTACGTTATATGATGAAGTTACCGTCGCATCAACTAATGTAGGATTGTCACTTGTTTTACCTGTAATATATGAGTACGAACATATGAATATTATTGATGTTATTAATACAAAAGATTTGTTTGATAAATTATTTTACGAAACAAGATTAGCTATTCAAGCAGCAAAAGAAGAGTTTGTTAGTAACAGTAAAACTGCTGTGGGGGGTGGAGTAGCTGAATTAGCAGAGGGTTATAAATTAGTTCAACTAAATTTATGTGAAGACGAGAATTGTCCTAGTGGTGATACTGTCGGCTTGTTCAGTCCTAGTGCAGATTACACCTCAATTATAGAATCTGAAAGTTCCGATTTGCCATATATGGAGCTCGTTAGTGATAGTGATATGGTGTACAATCTTTATTATTATACTGCATCTGCTTATATTACTTACGACGATCCCGATTTAGAACCATATAATTTTACACCTATTTATTCATTTGAAACTCCTGATTACAAATATTACTTTTTGATGAACGATTCTAAGTTGACAGTGGAAGAAGAAGAAGATGGTGAGTTTGTCACTAAATTTAAGGTTCTTATAAATAATGCTCACCAATCTAATATCAGTGTTGCAGCTGAGTGGGATGTTGCTTATATTGAAGAGTCAACACTTTTTGATTTTGAATATGATATTAATAAAAGTGTTGTATTTCTTCAAATTCCAAATATATTTCATACATTTGTATTAGAGATTGACATTGATGATTTAACTTGGAATTATATTACAGATTTTCACGTAATAACTATTAATAATGATTCTGAAACAGTACTTAACACAGATGGTGTATCAAATACAGAGGATGTAATCAATAGTATTAGAAAAAATATACAAACCGTAATAGACACGACTGGAATCGATTATTATGTGTCTAATACTCCAAATTCTATCGCAGTTCCTTATCAAACGAAGAGTGATTCATCTCTATGGACCAACGATTTATTGACGTGGAATGTGCCCACAGGGTTTTCACTTGAATATACAGACTCTTTAAATAATAATAGCTTCACAGATAATGATAAATTGTTTCAGTTCCCAATGCAAAACATCCCGCAAAAAATTACATTAACATTAAGACCTATGTGTGAGGTTATTGTAACTGGAGACGTTGATGTTGATGTTACAATAACCTTTACAGATTTAGAATCAAATGTAGTTGTTTCGAAAACAACTAGCAATACATATTTAAGACATGGAATATATACTGTAGATTTTACTGATAATGTTAATTATTCTGGAGTAATTACTGATAAATATGATATAAATGTTACGGTTGACGAGTTGATAAAAGACGATAAATTTCTACAAATAAACAAGGGCACCATTACAAATACTAGTGATCCTTTAATTACACATAAAGGATATGTTACAGGAATAGACTCTGTTTTTTATACTAAATATACATATGACTTTTCAATGAAACCCTGGTGTGTAGAAACAGGTCTTGAGGGACCCTGCCCCGCTACAGAAGACTTGTGTCCTGCAACAGGTCTTGAGGGACCCTGCCCCGCTACAGAAGACCCAGTAGTTGTAAATTACTCTTGGGTCGAAGGGTCCTTTAGTTCTTGTATGCGTCCGTACAGTGGAACCTATGACAATTGTAAAGGTTCACAAGTTAAATATGTAACGTGTCTAGGCGATGATGGCATTGAGTACGATGATGGAGACTGCAACGCTGTAGATAAGCCTGTCATATCCCAAGATTGTAATGTTGATGGTTGTGAATGTGAAGACGATCATCCTGAGTGTTCCTGAGTGTTAGTGAATCATCCGCACTATTTAAAGAAAAAACAACTTGAATACTAAATGGAAGAAGAACCATTTTCATTCGGAAAAAATGTTCAGCTCGAAGACCTTAATTCTTTTTTTAAAGATATTGAAGATGGTGTTTCTTTGATGGAAGCACGGAAAAAACATAAAGTTTATACAAACCGTAATGAATTAATACAAATTTCAAAAAATCAAAATTTACAATTGTCTCAAAAAGTATTAACAAAAAGACCAGTTCGTTCTTGGAGTGGTGTTGTTGTTATCACGGTTGTTATGCGACCAGATAAGTTTTCTTGTCCTTATAATTGTCA
>MDTC01058163.1_pt1 | contig 11969 bp, 6 predicted proteins | sample 811181 | NCBI WGS metagenome assembly MDTC01 (sample SAMN05326644, study PRJNA326480) | marine metagenome | isolation source: seawater | place: Pacific Ocean: North | collected 2011
GTAATATTCTTTTACTTAAAAAATCCGTCAATTTATCTTTAATCTTCTTGTTTTCGTATTTTACGGTTCATATTTTATACCTGCTATTTACCTTTGCACTTGCCTACCTAATTGAGTTACCTGACGTTACGTTTTATTTTGCCTATATCGATTATAATATAGAAGCCTTTACTAATTGGTCAAAGTTAAAAATTGTACTTCTATATGGGTTCCCAAATTTAATGATGCTATTGAGTGCAATTATTTTTTGGGTAGCCATGAAAAAGTTATCATTTAAGTATGATTCAAAGATGAAAAACTACCTGCTTTTGTCTATGGTCACTTGCTTAGCCTTCGTAATAGGTAATTTTATTGCAGCTCCATATACTGCCCACGGAATTGCTGTTGTTGCTTCTTGGTATTACATCAAGAAGGAAGCTCTATTCATTGTATGTACCTTGTTTTGGATAGCAATACCCGTAATCGGGTGGTGTTATTCAAAAACTTTTATGCGTGCTGCATACTCGAGAAGCTTTTTATCAACAAAATGGACTAGAATAGAGTTTCTGGCAAATACATTTTTATTGCCCTTTTTGCTTGTTTCATTCTTTATGGCTTTACTTTTGATCCTATATCCTGGATATAATCTAGAATATTATTTTTCCATTGATTTTATAAGAGTCTTTTCACTATTTGGTATTCTGATATTTATTATGATTTTCAACTTCAACAAACGATACATAAGTATTTCAAGTAACAGAGAACTTGAGAGGATAAATTACACCTTATTTTTTGTAGGCTTAATATCTCTAGCCATCATCTATTTGAGTTTATTTATTGTTTAAGTATCCATTTAACACTACTATTCATGCCATCATTACTCTTTCTTTGATCAGTTTTGCAAGACAAGCGTTGTGGATCTATACCTAATTTAAATAAGTAATCAAAAACGACAACGGAACGAAAAATAGCTAGTTCCGGATTTTTGCTTGATTTAACAGGGAAATGTCTACTATATAAATCAATGAGAATTCTATACTCTTTCTTATCAATTTTAGTATACTCACCCATATCTTGCGAGCCCAACAATATTAATTTTAACTCCCTATTATGTTGTAGAAATCGAGCCAATATTTGGATACTTAAACTGTCATTCAAGCGTAAAAAATCAGCAACATTTGATTTAAATTTTACTGCACTATATAATATGGACATATCAAAGCAGCTGTCTAGCTTGTATATAGGTTGACCATAAGTATAACTGTTTCCCGAGAAATAGATTTGCTTAAAACGGATATAATCATCCCAAGTATAATCTTTTAAAGTTTCATCTAGACCAGATGAGTCAAAATAAGTATAAAAAGATTCATCGGGTCGATTAAACATAGCAACTAGCTTAATTTTTGCTTGCTGAACCAAATAATCTAAATCTAAATCCATGAAATCTTCCAAATCGCTGGACTCAATTAAAACGGTCTGATAATTTAAATAAATTGGCGAGTCTTTCTTATTGATCAATCCGTGAATATGCATTGATAAACAATCCTTTAATCTTGATTTACTCGTGGGGCCATAAACAAACTTTATCGTTTCATCTATACCTGTTATTGTATAAGACTCATTATAAAAATTTTGAAAAGAGTTAGCGCCCAATCTTCCAAAAGAAAGATTGGGTGCTATGAAGGCTTGATTAAACGATTTAATATCAAGAGACCTTGTGGAAATACTTATCTTAGTTTTTGTAAATTCACTTGGACGCATCTTAAAATTCTGCCAATCGTAATAAGCTAATTTAACGATTGCAGCCTCTTCCAAACTGGATGACACCGAAGGTTTTTTTTCAAAAAGATGAAACAAAAAGGTTTTAAGTATTTGACTTAATCCTTTCTCATAAGTTTGATGCCAAGCCTTACTCCATGCTATTGGCTCAAAGGCAGTTTCCTGGAAGGAGAAAGTTAACTGACGATCATTTGTGCTTGCTATTTCCTGAATTTCCAAACCTTCTGATTCAAAAAATTCCAGTATTAGCGTTTTTACTTCTCTAAAACTCGAATCATTCAACAATTGAAAAGCATTGTTGTGAAAAACAAATTTAGACTCATCCTCTATATAAAAATTAGAAAAGTAACTATCTGTGTAAAATATCTTTTGACTATATCCCATTGATATTAGAAATAGCACAACACTTATCCACCTTATCAATACCATACTTGAAAATGTTGTTTTTCTTTGTTGGCCTGTTTAAAAAAAACGATGCCCATTCTAAAAATATCTATACTTAACTTCACTTTTTTATGCTGGAATATTTCATGCCAAGAATCCGTCATACCTTCGCTCCAATAAATATCATCAAAAACTAGAATAGTTGACTCTTCTATAAAGGGAAGGCAGCTATTAAAATAACGTATTAAAGCTTCTTTATTGTGGTCTCCATCAATAAAAATTAAGGTATTTGCCAAGCCCGCTTTACATAAATCATCTAAAACAGTATCAAACCTAGCGTGAATAAAATGAATAGATTTACTATTCCCTATCTCTTGATATGCTTGACGGGTAACATCCAGTACTTCCTTATTGGCTTCGATTGTCTTAACATTAACAGCCGCATGAGATGATAGATAGGAGGTACTTATGCCTAGAGATGTACCCAGCTCAATAACGCTGTGAATATTATTTTCTCTAATCAAACCATGTAAAACCTTGCCATATTTTGGGGGTAGGCCAACTTTGTTAGAAAAACTACTTGCAGACATCGTTCTTTTTCCAAGGCTTTGCGAGCCTTCTCCTGCATTTCCTTCCGTACTAACTTGAATTTTATTTTCCTGATAATATCGATTTAATTTATCTCGTAATAGCTTGTATTCCGAACTTTTATCTTCAAGAATTTCAGTAATAAAAGCAAAAACAAATGGAGAATGCGTTTTGAATTTACCCTTGGAGAACAAAGCATATTTTAGATAGTGCTTTAGAGCATGTATTTTTGCGGATAAGTTCAAATTGAATTATTATAAAAGCCACAAAGTTAAACCTATGAGACCAAGGCTACTATTTTTTATGCTATTATTTCATATTGAAACTGCGATTGGTTAAAAATAGCTCTACACATTGGCCCCATGGCTTATTTCTAAAGCCATTGAATTCTTAATCACAATAATTTTGGGAACATAGATAGATTGAAAAATCCGTATGTCCTAAAATATGAAATAGGACCTTAAAATTGATGTTGATATTGGATAGTGAAGTTTCTTGGTGCTTCCAAAATCCCAGGACGAGTAGTATACTCATTATTAAAAACATTTTTAATCACAAAGGTTACGTCAGATTTTTCCGACACAATAAAACGAAGTCTAGCATCAAACACCCATTCGCCATTTGGATTTCTTTCCCGATAATCTCGAACTCCCAATATCGCATTATTCGTTAGCGGGATATTGATCATATAGCTTGTATAATTGCTCGAAAAACCTAATGCAACAAAACCAATTGTTGCTTCAATATCAGCCTTAAAACTATGCTTATTTCGGTAGCTGATGTACTGATAGGTCTCTGGAAACAAGTTTCTTCTGCTTGAGTCTGGATTTAACAAAACTGGCTGCATATAAGTATATCCAGTAAGAAATGTAAATGGGTACCCAAATAATTTACCTTGGCCCAAGGCAGAGACTTCTATTCCCGAAATTCGAGCATCATCTTGGTTTTGCGCTTGGACTGCACCGGGAATAAGAGTAAAATCAATCAAATCAACATATTTGGTCACAAAACCTGCTAAATCAAAAAATCCTTGCCATGAGCCAACTTTAACGCCTTGCTTTATACCTATTTCAGCACTCCATCCATTTTCTGGTAAAAGGTTTGGATTAGCTACTACTTGTAGAGTTCTTCTGAGATCTATAAAATATTCATTGATGGTTGGCACCCTGAAACCTTGCCCCCAACTGGCACGCAAATAGGTGCCTTTGATAGGTTCATAATTCATGCCAAAACGAATGAGTGGTTTCACAGCAGAAGTGAAGTAATCTCCTTTCTTAAATAAGGACAGGAAAACGAGCTTATTTTGAGGGGTAACAGTATCAACCTTGTTATACTCAATGCGAATACCGCCAGTAAAATTTAATTTGTCAAAGAATTTTTTATCGATTTGCGTGAAAATTGCCGCATTACTTGCATCATATGGCTTATTACCAAGGTTATTTCCATTGGCAGTTGTATATGAACCTTGCATTCCAGCAATTAAATTCATTCCCTTTTTAAGTATTCGATGTTCAAAAGTATACTCCCCATATACATGATTGGTTAAATTGCTCTCTAGCGTAAAGTTTGTACTCTGATTGTTATAAAAACGTAAATTTAATTGATGTCTGTTTTCTTTTTTATCAAAATAACTCAAAAAAGGAGTAATACTAATTCTTCTAAGCACATAATCGGTTCGAACATCTTTATTGAATGCTGATACCGGATCGGATGGAAGTAAAGCGTCTCTATCTGTGCCACTCCACATAAAAAATTGACCACCTTCTTCATAGGCAAAGTTCCAAGCTGTTCCGATGGTTAAGCCTTTAAATTTCTCTGAAATATGGCGAAGCTTTCCGTTAATTCTAAAACGATCATACTCATTATCTTTTCTAAAACTTTGATCATGTCGGTAATAAGAACCAAAAACGACATCTATTTTTTCAAAAGACTCGCGATACTCATAAGTTTGATTCAAAAAAACTGGTAAATGATTTTCATCATCCCACCACCAATTAGGATCTTGGTTTCTCGACTCCTTTTCATTCTTAGACTTAATCAAGTTTGAGGTGAATTTTTGATATATACCAACAGCGGTAGTTAAGCGATGATAAGGCTCTCCTTTTTTTGGCCAAGCCGTTCTAAAGTTGATAATTCCATTAAGAGCAGAGGATCCATACAATGACGATGAAGCACCTTTAAGCACTTCGACCTGTTTTAAATTTTCTAAGGGCATGGTCTCAAAATATATCGCTCCATTCTCTGGACTCAACTGAGGAACCCCATCAATCAAAAATAGTGTCCTTGAGGAAGATCCTGCCGCAAAGCTACTACCACCGCGAATACTTGGGCTTTCACCTAAGTTTTGATAACCAGGCACCTTATTGAGCGCCTCTTGAGCCTGAGCGACATTATTCTCGATGATACTCGTGGGAACGATTTCCATGCTTACGGTTTCTTCCCCAAACTTTTTCTCATATTTCCCACCTGAAACAGTAACCAATTTGAGCTCAACATCATCGGAAGTCATAAATACGTTAACTGTTTTTATATCGCCTGCTTTGAGATTAAGCTCTTTTAACTGACTTTCTTTCCCAATAAAAGAATAGGTCACAAGATACTTTCCCGGAGGTAAAATTAAAGTGTAATTACCTTCGAAATCCGTCTGAGTAGCCCAGGATTTGCTCACGTCAACAATCACATTAACCCCAATCAATTCGTCCTTGTTGTCATCAACAATCTTTCCCTTCAGGGTGGCGTTTTGAGCCAAACTAAATGCCACCTTAGTCATTATAAAAATTAGGAGAAATATATTCTTTTTCATTACTTATTCTTTTAAAAAGGGTTAAGTATTAAACTTAACCCTTCATAAATTTAATATGGTTTGGAATTCTTATTATATGAATTTTAGCAAAAGCAATCTGTTACAATGCTTTATTTCTTTTTTCTCCCGTAAAAGTATAAGAGAACCTTGCATTAAAATTCAACGGCTGCCCCAAGTATCCTGGTCGATCAGCATAAGTAAGATTTAATAAGTTATTTCCAATCAGCCCCAAAGAAGCTTTGTCTGAAAAGTTATAAAATATACGAGCGCTAAGTAGGGTAGTTCCCCTGCCTTCATAACGTTCTCTAAAATCTTTTAACTCCTGAAAAGCAGGATAAAGTCCGGGGTTAAGCGTAGGAGACGTAAATAAGTCACTTACAAATGCATAATCAATATTTTCCATAAATGAACGATATTGAATACTCACTCCAAAATCTATACTTTTGACACTAGACTGCATATCTAAAGTAAAAACATGCGGATTTCTATACTTTAAAATATTTTGTTCACCTGATGAGGTAGCTGCATATGTCAGTTCTCCCGTACGAGATGGTATATCTGTTAAAATATCACCATTAACATCATATAAAGTCAAGGGATCTTCCCAATTTAAAGAACGACTTCTGGTGTACGTATACCCCGTAAGAATTGTTAGAGGCATTCGACCTATTTTACCTGTTCCGGCAATAGTTATTTCACCGCCCATAATGAGTGTTTCTCCAACGTTTTGAAAAGAGAAACCAAGGCCTGCCGCTTCAAGTGCAGAAGGTGCCCCTGGCACAGGATCACCAAAAGTACCAAAATTAACTTCAACCATATTATTGTAGCGCATGGCAAAGAATGTTAAATCGGTATATCCTCTCCAATCTTTTCCCAAAGCAAAACCTTGTTTTAAACCTACTTCAGCATACCATCCATTTTCTTCTTCCAACTTAGGATTAGGGAAAATACCAATACCTCCAAGATTAAGATTTACAAAAGATTCAGCAATACTAGGGAATCGATATCCTTCGCCCCAAGATGCTCTAATATAAGTATACTCAGCAGCTTGCAAATTTGCACCAAATCTAAAAAGCGGTCTATTCAAAGTTCCAGTTTGCGTAATATTCTTTGTTATTGATTTCAACCTAAAGTACTCATAACGTATACCCATGGTTACATTTAATTTTTGGGCAAACAATTTTTTCTCTAACTGCATAAATGGAGCTAAATTATACCGTCTGTTTTTTCCCGATAGCGATTGTATATTGGGGTCTTCAGGATTAACCACATCAGCAAAACCAGTTAAACCGGCTACAATATTAAACTTGATTTTTTGAAAATATCGATTGTACTGAAACTCTCCATAATAATTGACTGGGACTGATCCCTGTCCTGGTGTACTGTTTTGGTTTTTCGCGTTGAAATACCTAAACTTAAAATTATAGTTGTTGTTCTTTTTATCGTAATAAGAGATAAACGGATCAATTATTACTCGGGTCGTTTGATAAGATGAAGCTGTACCATCTAAAGGAACACGGGAAAGAGAGTCTGCACCATTCCATAAGAAGAAATTACTGCCCAAACCTCTCGAAGCATTAACATTTATCCCTAAGCTTAAACCTTCAATTTTCTTAGGTCGAAATCTAAATTTTTGCCCAAATCGAACGTCACTAGAACCGCCATCTTGCAGATGACTTGTATTTGAGGAGTATTGGCCATGCCAAACAAAATCTGTTCTCCCAAACTTTCGTCTATGCACAAAATTAAAGCCCGCTTCAAATGGAATCTGATTTTGCTGATACCACCAAGCTTCGTTCTTATTGCGTGGACTGTGCGTCACTCCATTCCAGACATTAAATTTTGTTTCGGGATCTTTCTTAGCCCAACTTGTTCTAAAATTTATAACGCCGTTCAAAGCTCCAGAACCATATATACTAGAAGCTGCTCCTTTAATTACCTCCATCGTCTCCAAATTCTCCATAGGAATCAACGACCATTTCGCATCACCACCTTCGGCAGACAATAAGGGTAAACCATCATACAGCACCTGAACTCGACTACCCGCACCATAACTCCAACCGGAGCCACCACGAATACTTGCTTGCCCATCACCAGTGACGACAACCCCTGGCACTTTTGAAAGCCCATCTTCAGCTGAAGTAATATTATTCTGTTCTAAAAGATCACTTTTTAAGACCTCCATACTAACCGTTTCTTCGCTCAATTTTTTTTCATACTTCGAGCCAGAAACTACTACGGTGTTCATCATTTCCACTTTGTCAGAAAACGATACATTTTGTATTTTGGTCTCTCCAGCCTTTACACTTATCGTAAGTGATTGATCCTCCTTTCCGATATATCGGTATAAGACATCATAGGTGCCCTCAGGTACCTTAAGTGAATAATTGCCATCAAAATCAGTTACGGCAGCCCAACCTTTAGAAACATCGATAACGATATTTGCCTGAATAGCAGGTTCTCCGTTAGATTCAGTCACCAATCCCACAATTTTACTGTCTTGGCTAAAGCCAGCAATAGTAATTAAACACATAAGAATTAAAAAGTAATTTTTTTTCATAAGTTAAAGTTAGTTTGAGAAACTAAGATAATTTTTTATTGAATATAAATCTTCAAATTAAATCAAGTTTTCAACAGCTCTTTAAAACAAAAACAACTCAACCCACTTGAATAGCTCAAAAAATAAAAAATGATTATCTTTGAAATCAATTAACTAAACCATAATATGAAAGCAAATAATTTACTCTTCACCATTTTTTCCTTACTCTTTATTGTAAGCATTTCTGCTCAATGTCCTACCTGTGTGGTAGATGAAACCATCCACACAAGCACAGGCCCGGAAGATTTGGGCTTAATTCCTGACAATGTAACTATTCAAGCTGGAGTAGATACAACCATTACTTTTCAATATTTAATGCCGGTTTCATTAGCGGTTAGTGGTATAACCGCCACAGTTACATCAGTTCAAGTATTAAGTGTTAATGATTTACCCCCCGCGACTACAGGGTTTTGCTGGACAAGTGATGTAGGACCTCCGCACACATACAATCCTCAAAATTACCGATATGGGTGTGTAACTATGAATATTAACACACTGGCTCCAGCGGGATCCTACACCGTTAATGTTTCTGTAAATGGATGTGGAAGTGCTGCAGGTATCAGTCAATGTCAAATTGAAAATTTACCTATTACCGTCAATGTTTTACCACCTGCAGGAAACCCATTTTTCACATTGTCTGGAAATGTAGCGTGTGATTCCCTGACAGTAGATTTTGCTGAAACCTTGATACCACCATTGGTGGTTAACCCAACAACCTACGCTTGGGACTTTGGCGATGGAAATTCAGCTGCTGGCCCAAGCGCCACAAATACATTTGTTGGTGTAGGAGAATATATTGTTTCACTCACTGAAACCATAGAAGAATATTATATCTCAGCTGCATCTTTAACTGCATCTGATAACTCCTGTTATTGCGGAGATATTGAAGAAATTGATATTCCATTTATCGGTTGCACGGCTGCACCAGAACCTTATTTAATTATAAATGCCGGAAATGGCGATATTACCCTAGGAAATCCAAGCTCTAATACTACTGTAAACTGGTTGGGAGTTGACATTCCAATAGTTGGCACTGGAGTAGCTATAAATGCATGGGAAGAGGATAATGGACTTTTAGGATCTCCCGATGATAATTTAGGATTGGCTATTCTGACCTTCAATACAGATCCTGGTATAGGGACTCAATCTTTTAGCACAAGTTGCGCAAATGGTTCTATAACTTTAAGTAAACGTGTGAAAGCAACCAACATTTATACAGATACGGTCAGAATTTTACCTCCCTCTCAAGTGCCTTTAATTACAAACAATGGAGCTAATCCAATTTGTATAGGAGATAGTACGGTCTTAGAAGCGAGTATTTCAGGTTCGTACCAATGGTATTTAGATACAACAGTAATCAACGGAGCAACTAGTCAGACGTACACGGCCACCCAAGCTGGCAATTATTATGTAGTGGTTATAGATTCAGGAACAATTTGTGCCACAAGCTCTGCAGCATTTTCATTAGTGTCAGATAATGTTACTGCCTCAGTAATAACATTAGATGACTTAAGCGGAGTATTATTTGTTGACAATCCTAATGGATATGATTTACAGTGGTTTGCAAACAGCTCGGGAGTAGCAGTTCCTATTCCTGCTGCTACTGCAGACACCTTATCCTCGTTCAATCCTGCCAATGCGCCGTTTACAGTTTTGTTTACATCAGTAAACGGATGCGAAGCACTCTCTGCGCCATTTGACATATGCATAGAAGGGACTTCTAGTGCAAATGGAACTGCTATTAGTTTAGCTTCAGAGGTAACACTTACACATGACAACTTCATATTAAAACCAGGTAATGATGTCGCTTGGGCGATCTCATCTGAGGGCGATGGTCCTGTTACAGATATGACCAGCTTACAAGCTGCAATTACAGCCGGTTGGGTATTACCTTCTGATGATAGCTCAAGTATTACGTTGAACTGCGCCAATATACCTGCGGATTTAGCCAATGGCAATTATTATTTTACGCCAATTTCAGCTGCAGCGCTTGACGTTGATTCCATCATACACAATCCTGCAGTTGACAGTGGTTGCCTAACAGACGCACAATTGTGCTTAGGTTTGAGCGCTACTCCTGGAGTGTTATTGATTACTGACAGTTTAGTTTTTACATTTCCTGACGGCACCACTGCAGGATTAAGAGATATTTTACCTGCAGAGTTTCAAGCGCTTCTACCAGATACTATAAATGAAGGTTTAATTGCATTATTGCCATCAGTTGTTCCAGGTGGAGCCCTGTGTTTTGCTTTGACGGATTTATATTCAGGTGACCCGAATGGGGCTTGGGAAATTTCATCATTAAATATTGGTACAGGTTCGTTAACGATCGATATTGATGAGATAATTTCTACCGTATATGCAGATTCTTGTCCGCTAATCACTACAGATCAAGTCGTTTCTATTCCTGCTCAAAATTTCACCATAGGGCCTAACTCTGAAGCTTCAATTACATTTGCACTGCCTCCTTTACCTGCAAATTTTCCAACGATCAATACAGATTGCAATGTCTTTGGTTCATCCACTTTAATTACCGTAGATTGTGAAACGGGAATAAGGGATTTTATAGATTTAAGTTCACTGAATCTTTATCCTAACCCCAATAATGGATCTTTCACTGTTGTATTAGAAACGCTAGAGCAGGTCAATTTAAATCTGGCAATTGTTGATGTAACAGGAAGAGTCATATTGAATAACAATTATCCGAATACATCGGGTCGTTTTCGGGAAACATTTGACCTATCTAATAATCTAAGTGCTGGTTTTTATTTATTAAATTTGGAAGTAGACGGCAATCAATATCAAAAACACTTTATGGTCAAATAGTTGCAGAACCAAGATTTTATTGTAGTTTTGTGTCATTATCAATCTATTTAATATTCTAAATCAATTATTAACCAAAAAAAATTAAAACAATGAAAAAATTATTTTTAAGTTTATTCGTAGCAGGTGCCTTGACTTTCGGTTTACAATCCTGTGGTGAAGATGAAGTGAATCCTTGTGACGGTGTTACTTGTGCTGCAGGTGAAGTATGTGACAATGGAGATTGTGTGCCTGACGGTTCTACTACAACGTGTGATGCGTGTGGAACATATGATGGTACAGCAGATGGAGCAATAGTAATTGCTTTAACTGGTACTGATACAACTTTTACAGGTGTAATGGTAACCGCTCAAGTAGATGAGAATGCTGGTGGAAACTATGATCTTGGTGTTGATATCTCTGCTTTATTAGCAGCTCCTGCGGGAACGTTAGTTCCAACAGTTGAAGGTACATTGTCTGGTACTACTATGACAATTGCTAACGAAACATACAACTACCAAGGTATCGCTAATATTATTTTGGACGGTGCTGTTGATTTTAGTGCTGACTTTGCTTCACTTACTGGTGCATTAGCTTTAACAGGTGATGCTGTAGGAAATGTAACATTCCAAGGTACCAAGCAATAAGAAAATTTATATATCTACTAGAAGCCCTGTATTGCAGTTGCAATACAGGGCTTTTTATTTAATTAATAGGGCCAGCAATTTTAAAGAATCAAAACCTAAAAGTTGATTTAGGATACAAGCCTACTTAACAGTCTTTCCTAAAAATAACTCTTTTCAATAAGCATATTTTTACTCCCATTTAATTTTATCAACTGAATATCTGTAAATAGAGTAAACTATTACCGCTGCAATCCAGGCAATCAACAAACCACCAAGAATATCGGCGGGGAAGTGAACACCAACATAGACTTGAGCAAAACAGATTATTCCGGCCCAAAAAAGAAGCATAAAAGAAAGTTTGCTGTAGATTTTTCGGATAATAAAAATTAAAATAAAAGCGATAGCAAAA
>MDTC01239376.1_pt1 | contig 11969 bp, 9 predicted proteins | sample 811181 | NCBI WGS metagenome assembly MDTC01 (sample SAMN05326644, study PRJNA326480) | marine metagenome | isolation source: seawater | place: Pacific Ocean: North | collected 2011
CAGCCGCGAGCCACAGTGAATCCATATCGGGAAAGTGCCTGAAGAAGGAGCGAATACCGACCCCGGCACGATCGGCGATCAACTGCGCGGTCGGCACCAGAATCCCCTCATCCATGAGCGCCAGCGCCGCTTCGATAATGGCAACCTGGCTACGCTCGCTGCGTTGCCGTCGACCATCTGAGGATTGGACAATCTTTAATGCCACAGCGATGCCTCGATTTGCAATTTCTTCACTAATGGCAGTGAGTATGCCATGACAGAAGCGGGCGCCCAAACCCGCGAACCGAGTGCCGCCACTCACTGCTCAGATGACGCCCTCGTGCTGATCGCTATAAGATTGGACTGGTGTTGTTTTCTGTCGAGTTGATAGAAACCGAGGGCCACGAGCATGATGGCCCAGAGGAGCCACTGCGATGACACCAGCAGACCACCTAATTGCATCACAGCGCCAGAAGACACCTCTGCCGGTGCGCCGCCTTGTGGGAATGACACGGCCGATAACATGAGCCCCGCAATAAACGTCCCGATGCCCTGATTGGTTTTTCGAATAAATGTTAGGGCCGAGTAAAACACCCCCTCACTTCGCCGACCGGTTCGGACCTCAGAATGCTCCACCAGATCTGCCAGCATCGAAAACAAAATCGCTTGCATGGCAATAACGAATGCGAGGTCGACGGTATTTACGACCGCCAAAATGGGAAACAACATGGGGTCGTTATTCTCTGGCATCCAACCCAACAGCCTGAGCAAAACAGGTAGAGGCTGTACCGTGAAGGCTAGTATGCCCAAACGAATGGCTGCGGGCTTTTTGCCCCAACGCTTGGAGGCCCGGGGCGCAATAATGAAACCGAGCAAAGCCGATACGACTACCAACGCAACCCAATAGAAAATCTCAGTAGATGAGAAACCCCAAAAATAGGTCAACATCAAAAAAGTCAGGGCCGCCGTGAGACCCGTGGCCACTGAGCTGGCAATCGACGAGACAAACAGCGCAAAAAAACTTCTATCCCTCAGCGTCTCCAACACCTCGCTGAAAACGCCCCTGAGGCCCGAGGTGGCTCGGGGGGAAGGCTCAGCCAACAGAGCAATGCGATGATGAGTACCCAAGGCCGACACCAGAATCGCCAGCAACATGACGCCGCTGGCAATCAGGCCTCCTGTCTCATAACCGTCGCGATTCAGCGTGCCGACCGGATAGCGCTCGGTGGGCACAAGCAAAAAGGCATACATAAAGACCGCCATACCTGCACCGCCCACCCAACCAAACAAGGATCGCCAAGCCTGAATCTGGGTGCGCTCGTCGTAGTCCACAGTGAGCTCGGGCATCAGCGCCGAACTGGGGGTCTCATAAAGCGTGATGAGCGTGCGCACCAACACGGTCAACATGACCAGATAGAGGAACAGCAAGCTATCTTCCCAATCGGGAGGTTGCCACAGCAACGCATAAGAAATGGCGACCGGAATGGCTGCCGCGTACATAAAGGGGTGCCTGCGACCCCACCTTGAGCGCAGGTTGTCGGACCAATAGCCCACGATGGGATCACCCAGCCCGTCGAGCAGCAATGCAATCAACAGCGCCAAGCCCGCAAGCGCGGGATCAAGACCCACGACCGCTGTATAAAACAGCAAAAGGAAGTAGGCAAAGCCATTATCCTTAATGCCGTATGCCACGGCGCCGAAGCCATAGGCAATTCGGACACGGAGACTCAGTGGCTTGTGATCTTTTAATACCGTCTTAATCGTTGGTTCCTCACGTGACGTTGCATCGCGCCTAACTGGCTCTGGCGTTCTCGCGCCAGCAACCGGATGATCAAGACTATCAGAGTCACTCCTGCAGCTTCAGGGTCGACAAATACTGGCCGCCCATAGGTCGCGTAGACAATGCACGAGGAAACCGAAACCCTGTTCGCGCCTGTGTGCCGGTTGAGGATTAAGCCGAAAGCCAGGGTGACAGTGGCGTCATATCGTCACTCAAGGTCGCGGGAGAAAACAGATTAAGGATCACCCCCGCATCCCTAACACAAAGCATGTCAATTGCTAGGCGCTCAACTCCGGCCGCTGGGCAAATAAACTCAGTGACTCAGGATTAGCCAGGGCATCCCGGTTGGTTACGGCTTCACCATGCACGACTTTTCTGACAGCCAACTCAGCAATTTTGCCACTAATGGTGCGGGGGATATCCGCTACCTGAAGAATCTTGGCCGGCACATGCCGAGGTGTCGTATTCGCGAGGATTTCTGAGCGAATGACTCTGCAAAGCGCGTCGTCCAGCTCGGCGCCCTCGCGCAGGACAACAAAAAGCACTACGCGGACATCCTCCTGCCAAGCCTGCCCGACCACGACGCTATCCAGCACCTCTTGCACGCGCTCTACCTGCCGATAAATTTCGGCAGTACCGATGCGCACACCGCCAGGATTGAGCACAGCATCGGAGCGGCCGTGAATAATGTAGCCTCCCTCTGGGGTGATCTCTCCGTAATCGCCGTGCGCCCATATACCCGACCAGCGGGAAAAGTAGGCCTCGTGAAACTTACTGCCGTCGGGGTCCTGCCAGAACCCCACCGGGCAAGAAGGAAACGCCTGGGTACAGACTAACTCCCCTTTTTCCTCTTCCACCGCGGCGCCCTCTTCGTTCCAGATTGCGGTGGCCATGCCCAAGCCAGGCGCCTGAATCTGGCCAGGGTAAACGGGCAGGATCGGCACGCCCCCCACGAAACAGGAAACGATATCCGTGCCGCCCGAGATACTGGCCAGGTGGAGATCCGATTTAAAAGCACGATAAACCCACTCAAAACTCTCATGCGGCAAAGGAGAACCCGTCGATAAAATGGTTTGCAAGGAGGACAGTGAGTGATCAGCAGCGGGCATGACACCTGACTTCTCCAGCGCGCCCAGATACTTTGCGCCTACTCCAAATACCGTAATGCGCTCTTCATCAATCGCATCGATCAAGCGACGCCCCCCTCTGGCAAAAGGCGAGCCGTCGTAGAGAATCAGCGTTGCACCACGGGCAAGCCCACTCACCAACCAATTCCACATCATCCAGCCGCAGGTGGTGAAATAGAAAAACCGGTCATCGCGAGCAACGTTAGCGTGCAATACGTGCTCCTTGGCATGCTGGAGCAATGTGCCACCGATGCCATGAACAATACACTTGGGCACACCGGTCGTTCCGGAGGAATAAAGAATAAAGGAAGGATCGTTAAATTGACGGGGAACGAAATGAAGAGGACGAGTGGTATCAGCCATACATACCGGCCACAAAAGCGCATTCTCGATAAGTGAAATATCCGGCTCTTCCAATAACTTCGGCACCACCACCACTGCCTCAATCGCGGGAATCGCCTTGGCAATACAGGACACCCGCTCAAGAGAGTCACAGGACTTGCCGTTATAGCGATATCCATCCGCGCTAAACAAAATGCGGGGCGCAATTTGTCCAAACCGGTCAACCGCTCCCTGAATACCAAAATCGGGCGAGCAGGAAGACCAGACACCGCCAAGGCTGGCCGTCGCCAACATTGCGATAACCGCCTCAATAGCATTTGGCATAAAGCCAGCGATGCGATCCCCAGGTTGAATCCCGCGCTTGTCCATCCAATTCGCGAGTCTCGCCACCTCCTGCCGCAGTTGTTTGTATGTCAGACTGCGACGCGCGTGCCCCTCTTCGATCTCAACCAGCGCCTCGACATCATCATCAAAACGCAGCAGATTTTCGGCGTAGTTGATCGTGGCTTCCGGGAACCACTTGCAGCCGGGTAATTGGCTAGGGGCATCACAGACCACTTCCCCGGCTCTTCCTTTGATATGGGTGAAAGCCCAAACCGCCCGCCAAAATTCATTGGGGTGCTCAATGGACCACCGGTGCAATGCAAAATAATTCCCCTTCGCATCGAAATCCCAGGTGTCTCTCACACTTTCCATAAACTGCGTTAACTGCGTCGCCAAGATGCGCTCTGGCGAGGGTATCCATAGAGGGGAGTTAACGTTATTCATTGCGTTCTCTCACCCAAGACGCGGGAGCCACGCTTGTGGATCTGGCGTAACACAACTGACAGCAGACAACGCTTATTACCTCGCCTCGTGATCACACAGGATTTACCCATTTCTTGAGATTTACACTATAACGCCCATTGACTAATTGAACGTGGCTATTTCGGCACGCATGGTGTGTCGGTCTGTTGCAATGAGGCACCTCGCATTCCGAGGTGCCTGGCAGCTGATAGGCGCACGTTAGCAAGGTGCTTTTGCGCAGAATTAAGGTGCTGTCTGCTCGCTGTAACAACGCATTTCCAATTAGCGCTCTAAATGGGGTGGCTCCGCGCAATTGGTTTGGCATACTAGCGCTCTCGATTGATAAGGAGTTCCGCCCATGAAAAGTCGTGCCGCCATTGCGTTCTCAGCAGGAAAACCATTAGAAATTGCAGAAGTTGATGTTGGGGGCCCTGCAGCCGGCGAGGTCATGGTAGAAATAAAGGCTACCGGCGTCTGCCACACCGATGCGTTTACCTTGTCGGGAGATGACCCTGAGGGGGCCTTCCCCGCCATATTGGGCCATGAAGGTGCAGGTGTCGTGGTAGAGGTTGGCGAGGGGGTAAAAGATCTTAAGGTGGGTGACCACGTGATCCCGCTCTACACACCAGAGTGCCGGACCTGCAACTTCTGCCTACACCCCAAGACCAATCTGTGTCAGGCGATTCGGGAAACTCAGGGACAGGGCTTGATGCCCGACCGCACTAGCCGCTTTTCCATTGATGGCGAACCCATTTTGCATTACATGGGCTGTTCTACGTTCTCCAATTATACGGTCCTCCCAGAAATTGCCGTGGCAAAGGTGCGGGAGGACGCACCCTTTGAAAAGATCTGCTACATCGGCTGTGGTGTCACCACCGGTATTGGTGCGGTTGCCTTCACTATGAAAGTGGAACCGGGTGCCACGGTGGCTGTGTTCGGGCTCGGAGGAATCGGACTCAATGTGATTCAAGGTGCCAAGCTGGTAGGAGCACGTCGCATCATTGGGGTAGACCTGAACCCTAGCAAAGTGCCACTCGCTACCCAGTTCGGCATGACCGATTTCGTGAACCCCAGCGAAGTGGACAATGTCGTTGATCATCTGATTCAAATGACAGATGGCGGCGTCGACTACAGCTTTGAGTGCATTGGCAACGTCAACGTCATGCGTCAAGCGCTGGAGTGTTGTCACAAGGGATGGGGGCAGAGTTGCATCATTGGTGTTGCCGGCGCCGGGCAAGAAATCTCTACCCGCCCGTTCCAGCTCGTGACTGGCCGCTCCTGGCGAGGAACCGCTTTTGGAGGCGCCCGTGGCCGGACAGATGTGCCAAAGATTGTCGACTGGTACATGGAAGGCAAAATTCATATTGACGAAATGATCACGCACACAATGCCTCTGACCGAAATCAACACTGCATTCGATTTGATGCATGAAGGCAAAAGCATCCGCTCAGTGGTGACGTACTGATGTCATCGGAGTGCTTGAGCACGGTTCGTTGTTTCGGCGGCGAGCAACATCGCTTTCAACACACGTCGCAGGTCCTGAATTGCGACATGGTCTATGCGGTCTACCTACCCCCTCAAGCGGCTGAGCGACCAGTGCCGGTGGTGTATTATCTGTCGGGGCTGACCTGCACCGATGAAAACTTCGTAACCAAGGCGGGGGCGCAACGTTACGCCTCTGAGCATGGTGTGGCGGTCGTAGCACCCGACACCAGTCCACGGGGCGAGGGGGTCGCTGATGATCCTGATGGCAGTTACGACATGGGGCTCGGCGCCGGTTTTTACCTCAATGCCACCGAAGCGCCTTGGTCAGCGCATTACCACATGTACGACTATGTACTGACAGAGTTGCCAGGCGCCGTCGCCGAGGCATGCCCGCAAATCGAGACCGGGCGAGCGGCCATTATGGGCCACTCAATGGGCGGACACGGCGCCCTGACGATCGGACTCAAAAACCCCGATCACTTCGTCTCGTTTTCCGCCTTCTCGCCCATCGTCGCTCCCACTCAATGTCCTTGGGGTAAGAAAGCCTTTTCGCAGTACTTGGGCGCAGATGAGGCCACGTGGATGCACTACGACACCTGCGCTCTCTTAGGAAAGGCTACCGAGCATCGGCCCATTTTGATTGACCAGGGCGGTGCCGATAATTTTCTAGAGGAGCAGCTCAAAACACATCTGATCGAAGAGGCCAGCGAGGCTGCAAACTATCCGATCGAAGTGCGCATGCAAGACGGCTATGACCACAGCTATTACTTCATTGCCTCTTTCATCGAAGATCATCTGCGCTTCCACGCCCGATACCTTCAAGCAGCTTAGTACTTCAGTGAGGCGCCTTACTGGCGCCTCAAAAAAAATCGCCCTAACCTAGCTCCGCCAGTACACCACCAGCCCGACGCCCCACGCTGACTCAAGTAAGGGGCAACTCACCAGCATCCATCCATTGACTTATCAGTGGTGCGCGTCCTCACTTCCCTAGTTTTGGCGGCTATCGATAATCTTCTTCATGTAAGTCCACGAAGTCTCATTTCGACGCGGGTCATCAAGTGGCGGCGGCGCTGTATATTCGGGGTAGTTTTCCGCGATTTCAGACTTCAGCGCATCAGCAAGTTGTTCATAATTCTGCAGCTTTCTGCCCATCGCATTGAAGTAGAGCATGCCCGCCCGACCGTTCATCTCCATCCACGGTAACCACGGCGCCAGACGCACCCAGGAAATCACGGGATAGGCCACTGGTTGCGATGCATCCAGCAGCTCAGCGACGTCACCATTAAAGTCAAAAATTTCCGTCGCGTGATAACTGCCACCAACATACTTCTGGTACTCACCGCCCAAGGCGTTTTTGTAGAACAGGGGTATCTCGTAATTGATCAGATATTGGCCATTGATATCTCGGTAGGTGAAAGCCTTTTCCGAACCATCGGCATTAACCCCAAAGCTGGGACGCTGGTTGACCGGGTCATTGGCTACGTGAATCACCTCGTTGGCTTCCCCGGTCCAGGGGTTATCAAAGGTGCGCAACACCTCCCCGGTTTTTGGGTCGAGGTAAAGCATGATTTCTCTGGATACCAAGCGGTAGCCTGTGCCCTTATCGGGATCTTCCACCTGCCCACACTGGCGCACGTTCATACCCAGCAAACCAAAAATCCTTCGGTCAGGCTCACCGGGTACGCGGGAATAGCCATATCCAGACCATTCGAAGACTTGGGGTGAGCCATCCTCGGTAGAGCACTGTATCTTGCGATTCAGAGCGACATACCCCTCAGCTGAATTGGCGTCGATCGTCTCAGCCTGAGCGGGTACCACCAGCCACCCGGCGAGAATGAAACTGGAAGTGAGCGTTGTGAGTGAAAACAGACGCATAATAAGATCTCCTGAATCCAATGCCTTAGCACGGAGCATAGCCCGTTTGAGAAAAGATATAAACATATGACAATATACCCTTTCGTACACCATACCTACTGAGGTGTTAAGACCGTGACTTCGACACTCTCGCGCAGAAGCGTTTTAGAAGGCGCAATTACGGGGCTCCTGGCAGGCATGAGCAGCGGCTGCTCGCAACCGAGCTCAGGTCGGAGCGTGATAGTGGTGGGTGCCGGTCTCTCTGGCCTCAATGCGGCACTGATACTGGAGCGTTGGGGCTATGAGGTGCACGTTATCGAGGCCAAGGATCGAGTCGGGGGCCGGTTGTGGACCCTGGATCACATGCCGGGCTCTCCCGAGGGTGGTGGCAACGTCATGGGCGCTAATTATGGCCGGGTCTTTCACATGGCCCAGGCGCTTAACGTACCCTTGAGGACACCACCCCGCACGCTCCCCGCGGACTATTTCATTGGCAATCAGCGCATTGCGCGGAATGACTGGGCAACGTCATCAGCAAACCCGCTCTCTGAAGCGTGGCGCGCCATTCCACCGGATCGCTTGATGGGCAAGTTAAACACCACTAATCCGCTTCTGGGAACCCGGGCCTGGCACGACCCGGCGCTAATGGCTGGCGACCAATCTGCTGCTGCAGGGCTAAGGGCATTAGGCTTTCCTGACGCTGCGATTGAATTGATTGGCTCCAACAATAGTTATGGTAACAATCTAAGCGAGACTAGCCTGATGACGCTATATCGCATCATGGGCGAATTTGCGCGTCTGTCTGGTCCTGCACTGTCGATAAAAGAAGCCGCCGAGGGCAATATGCGCCTGCCTGAGGCGATGGCCATGAAGCTGACCCAACCGGTGCGCAAGGGTGAACCCGTAACCGCCATACATCAATCTGCTGCAATGGCCACAGTCGCATTAGAATCGGGCAGGACTTTTGAAGCCGATGCGGTGGTGCTGGCATTGCCCTTGCCGGCCCTGCGCCAAATCGAGGTCACTCTGCCATCCTCACAGCAAGCGCTACTGGAGAACATCGATTATCACAAGGTGGTGCAACTGCACTGTATTGTCGAAGAGCCCTTCTGGGAGTCATCTGGTTGGAGTGGATCGTGGTGGACTGACGGCCCATTGGGAAGAGTCTTTACCCGGCCGATACTGGGCACGACTCGCCACAATATGACGGTCTGGATCAATGGCGATGATTGTGACGCGCTGAATTCGCTGGACGAAGCGACCTGTACTGAGACCGTTACCCAAGCACTGTGGAAACTTATGCCGAGTGCACCGGACGTGACGTCGGTAGGACAGCTGGTGAGATGGAGTGCTGATCGCTATGCTGGTGGCGCGTGGGCGTTGTGGCGACCAGGTCAGGCAGCGACAGCACACGAAACCATCCGCACCCCGGCAGGAAGGTTATTCTTTGCCGGGGAACACACAGCGGAGGCCTACCGTGGGATGGAAGCAGCAATGGAATCGGGCGAGCGCGCTGCGCTGGAAGTCATGAGGCTACTGGCGTGAGGCCCTCGGTCTACCTTGCCTACCTCTCCATGGCAGTGACCGTAATGATATGCAATGGTGGTCAGGCAAATACGCTGTCAGGGGAGTTACTCTATGATGTCGCCTGCGGTGCCTGTCACAGCCTAGGGACCAGTACCGACCATCGTATAGGACCGCCTCTTGGCGCACTTCTCAACCGCAAAGCAGGCGCTATTCAGGGCTATCGCTATTCCGAAGCTTTGAGCAACTCGGGGTGGACCTGGACGCTACCGACACTGCTCGCGTGGTTATCGGATCCTGACGCCGCGATGCCGAACAATGCCATGAACTATGTCAATCATTTGACTGCAACAGAGACCCAGCTTCTCGGCGAGTGGCTTCTGCAACAGCCGTGAGACTAGAGCCTTTCGATACCGCTCTGCCAACCGCCCAGGAGCGGCATCGATGTGGCCGGCCCCCGCTCTCTCAGATCGATACCTGCCTCCCGCAGGGTAGCCCAGGCCAGACAAAGATTCGAGGACAACACGGGACCCGGAAGCGTCTCAGAAAGCTGGGCAACGATCCGCAGGGTAGGAAGTCCGGTGCCGGTTATCAGATAGGCATCTGCCTCCCTGTTCTGCCATCGCTCCCTGATACGCTCCAATGCAGCCTCAGGCGACAGCGCGTAAATCGCGCGGGTGTCTCCCTGATCAGGGTCCAGCGAAAAGTGATCGATGACCTCAAATCCCCGTGCCTGCCAGTGCTGATCGGCCGCAGCAAGGAGCCACTGAGGATAGGGGCAAATCAAGGCAATAGAGTGCGCACCAATATGAGCGAGTGCACGTTCAATCGCTGCGGCAGCCGAGACGACAGGTTGCCCTCGGTGTGCGCTCACATTAGCAAGGCTCGCCTCTACAGCATCATGGCCGAGGAGATAAGTGGAACCCGTGCATGCGAGCCCTATGGCTTGCATCGCAAGCGTATCGAAGCGGGCCAGTGTTTGAGAGATATTGATAAAATAGCTGCGCAGTCGAGCCCCGGGATCAGGCGCTTCACTTGCCATGCGGACGGTCGCACTAGCGACACCTTGTGGCATCAATGCGCGAAACTCGGTTTCCGCAGTCGGGTTAGCTTGGGGAGTCGCGAGGCCCAGCGTACCGTGCCGACCGTAATTCCCGTCGCCCATGTGCGTTTCCTAATTTACGTTTTAACGACACAGTGCAATATAGCATGCAACCCTGCACACACATTGCAGCATCCATTGAAGTTGTACGGGTTTATGATCCATGAAACAGGCAAGTATTATGGGTAATCAGAGAGTCACCATTGTTGGCGCCGGGCCATCTGGATTGACCTTAGCGTGGTGGCTGGTGGAAGACGGGGTGCCAGTTACCGTGCTGGAGCGCGAGCCTGCTATCCCAAGAGATATGCGCGCCTCGACATTTCATCCGGCAACACTCGACCTGCTCAAAACATCTGGTCTCGCGAGCACATTAATCGATCGTGGTACGGTGGTGTCACAGTGGCAATACTTGATTCATGAAACCGGGGAACGCGCGATTTTTGATATGGCCTGCCTCAATGGGGTCACCGCTTATCCCTTTCGATTGCAGTGCGAGCAATTTCAGCTGACTCAGCTTTTAGCTGAAAAATTGGCCGAGCACCCTCTCTGTAGACTGTCTTTTAATGCGTCCTTTCAGAACGCCACTCCTCACTCAGAGGGAGTCACTATTTTCTACCGTTCTCACAGCGAACAGCATCAGCTTGAAAGTGACTGGGTGATCGCCGCAGACGGCGCCAGTAGTGAGGTTCGTAAGTCCCTTGGACTGACGTTTACAGGGCACGTTTTTCCAAAAACGTCTATCACTCTGGTACTAGAACATCCTTTTGAGGAGGACATCCCAAATCTCCTTGGCGTCAATTATGTCTGGCTACCGGACCGACACTACAGTCTGATGCGGCTTCGAGACTCGTGGCGATTCACTTACTCTCCTGAGCAGGGTCAGGAGGTCGAAACCGCTTTGAGCGATGCCGTGGCACGAGCACACATTGCCAAAGTGTCTCCACGTGCCGCGGGCACAACCATTCGCAATCGGAATTTTTACACGCTGCATCAACGTTGCCTGCAACAATTCTGTCACGGACGTATTTTGTTCATCGGCGATGCAGCTCATCTCAACAGTCCAGCGGGAGGCATGGGTATGAACAGTGGTATTCATGATGCTCGTTCATTGGCTGATCATCTGTTGCCGGTATTACGTGGGCACAACCCTCACTTGTTAGCGCGCTATGATCGACGGCGTCGAACCGTCGCGCTTGAGGAGGTACAGCGCCTCTCTGCACAGAACTACGCGAGGCATCGTGAGACTGAGCCAGAAAAGCGCCGCGTTATCTGGAACGAACTTCAGGAAACGGTGAATGATCCCCAGCGGCATCGCGCCTATCTCCTCGATGCGGCTATGATTCGCTCACGCGAGCGCGAGCAGACTATCGAGTGAGACCAAGCCTATGACTGAAATCCAAGACTTACTTGCAGATCGGAAGATGGTTTTTCCCGAAGTCATAACGGGTCACGTCGGGGGGGCAGCGGTGGCCATCGACCCACAAGCCAACCGACACGCTGTGTACTTTCCCGGCACAGGCGAACGGATCGCTTTCCTACAAGAAGATAACATCGCGGCGGTAACCAAAGCCGTCAACTGTGCCAGAGACAGTTTTGACAGTGGCAACTGGTCCAGAGCCCCCACTAGCAGTCGACAAGCTGTCTTCCGCGGCGGCGCAAAACTGATTCGAGAGCACGCTGAGGAACTGGGCTTAATGGAGTGCCTTTGCGCCGGACTCCCCGCGTCTCATCTCGCCTCTCGGCAGGTTCCCAGAGCAGCAGACAATCTCGAATTCTTTGCCGATTATATTGGCGTCATGGCGGGAGAGACTTTTGAGCAGCTGGCGGGTTATCAGACCAGCGTGACTCGGCAACCCGCGGGAGTGGCGGCACTGTTCGCCCCGTGGAATGCTCCACTGGCACTGGCGAGCATGCAAATCGCTTCATGCTTAGCGTTTGGTAACACCTGCGTGCTGAAGCCCTCGGAGTTCACCCCTGTTTCTGTTCTGAA
>MDTC01247399.1_pt1 | contig 11969 bp, 17 predicted proteins | sample 811181 | NCBI WGS metagenome assembly MDTC01 (sample SAMN05326644, study PRJNA326480) | marine metagenome | isolation source: seawater | place: Pacific Ocean: North | collected 2011
CCGAATATTAAAAAGGTGTCTAAGATATTGAACGCAATAGTTACAAAGGCTGGTGCATCTGGATATGCTAATGAGATATACAAGCAACAAGAAAAAAAGATATTTGGAAAGCTAAAGGCAGAACAAATAAAAAATCTTGAAGCTATAATATACGCCAGGCGTCTTGTGGCTATTGCAGAAAACAGAAGAGAGAGGGGGAAGAAACCGTATATAGGGATGAACGGAGCGACGGAGCAGGATGCTATAGACAATCTTAATATGATGGAGTCAATACTCGGTAAAGAGGAGTACAATGATATGATTAAAAGAACAGAAGCATACTTTGAACAGATGAGAAAAAATCTGGAAATGTTAAGAGATTCTGGACGTATAGATCAAAAAACATATGAAAAACTAGTGAATATAGAGTACTCACCTATAAAAACACTTGAATATCTGCTACCTAAAGAACTTGAGACTGACTCAGAGATAAATGATGCAGTTTCCAGGCTAGGGATTAGTAAGGACGACATAATGACGCTTTCAGACAAGAATGAGAAAACAATTTTATTTGATGCAAGATATCTGTTAATGGTAAACACTAATATGGCAGTTAGAAGGTCGTTTGAAAACAGAATGCTTAATGAGTTCGCTCAAGGATACGAGTCAATATCTAAGGAGGACAAGAAGTCTATAGAGGAGTTTATAAAAGAAGGTCCTGTAACTAAAATACCTTCTGGGTATAGAAAGGTAGAGTACTTTGTAGAGGGAAAGCCAAAGTATTTAGTAGTAAAGGATGAGTTTGCAAGAAGACTGCTAGATGTAAAAAGGGGCAGGTTTAAAGGAGAGGGTGTTGTTAAGGCTATGACTGGAGGTCAGATATTAAGATTCTTTGCCACTGGTGGTAACCCTTTATTTATAGTTGGTAACACAGCTGTCGACTTCATGAACATTGCACTTTTCTCTGACGTATACTCAAGGTTCAAACCACTTGGAGGGATCAACCTTGCTTACGACTTTGTAAAAAACTTTCTCAGAAAGACTGCAAGTACAGGCAACTATAACAAGATAAAGATGGAGTTTCTAGAGCACGGAGGTGGGATGGACTTCCTATCTTCAGACGGTTTAAGAATGATCCAAGAGAAAAATATAAAAAATAAGATACTTAACAGGGCTCAAAAAGGATTGGCTGCATATGCAAGGTTTATGTCATACATCGGTGAGACTGGGGAGATGTCTTTTAGGCTTGCCGTATATGAGAAGGTGAAGAATACAGAGATGAAGAAGTTTGAAAAGGAGAACGGAAGAAAACCTGAAGGTATGGAGCTTGAAGATATAATGTTCGAGGCTGCCGCACAGTCTAGAGAGACTATTGACTTTTCACAGGGAGGTACCTGGGTAAAAGAGATGGACGGCTTTATGCCGTACTTCAATGCAGCAATGCAGGGTGTTAGAAAGCCATTAGACTATGCAAGAAAGAATCCAGTAGGATTTGCGGCTAATGTTCTTCAGTATGGATTAATGGCTGCTGGTATTCAAGCAACTTCTTTAGCTATACTATTAAGGGGTATGAGCGACGAAGAGGAGGATGAGATACAGGACGTTCTTGACTCTATATCTCCATACGAGAAAGCAAACTATCACATCATATTTACTGGAAGTAAGGATAAGGATGGTAACTGGGAGTATTATAGGATTAAAAAACTACCACTAGTATCTATATTAGGAACAGCTACAGAGCAGGCGGTGACAAAGAATCTTTTAAATTCATATGATATATCTTACAATATAGATAAAGAATCTATGAAAAAGTCAATAGAGCTATCGGCACCTATGGATCCTAGAAACATGGCTAAAAGAATACCTACAGTTTCTGCTGCATTAACATACGCATATAATGAAGATACGTTTACTGGAGAAAAGATTTTTTATGAGCCAAAGGAAGGGGAAGTAGAACCATACGCTGAAGGCCTATACAGTGACAATGTCGATGATGTGTATAAGGTTTTATCACCAATATTAGGGGATGCATCTCCAGCCCGCTTGCAAAAGTCTTTTGAGAAGATAATTACAAACGAAAACACCAACCCCAGTATAGCTGTCTTCTACATGCTCACAAACGGTTTGTTTGATACAGGTAACGATGAGCTTAAAGAAAATGCAGACACATTCCAGAACGGAATCGACAGAGTATTTAATACGTTTGGAAATAAGTTTAAGAGATCAACTAATCCTAATGTTCTTAAATACAAGAAAGAAGATAGACTAGAAAAGTTTGATAAAGCAGTAGCTACAGATGACTATATAAAGAGAAAAAAAATACAAAAGGACGGTGATAATATTAAAAAGATAAACAAGGAAAAATTCAGAGAAGAGGGAACTCAAGAAGAGTATTATGATGAAGAGGAAAAGTTGGATGAGTTGTTTGAGAAGTATAACGTGAAAGAAATAGATAAAGCTAAATATCTATCTTACTTTAAAAGAAGGGACCTGCAAGATCAAGAGGTGTTTAAAGAAATGGCAGGTATAGTATATGAAAATAACCCAACGGTTATGGCGGCAAGATTATATGCAATGTATGGAAATAATTATGACTGGGAGGCAGAAGAACCTCTTTTAGAAATTTTTGCAATAACTGATAGAGATGGAAAAGTATTACGTCGAGGTGAAGAAATTTACAATAAACATTATCGAAACAAATCCCAGAAACAGATCGATAAGTACGAAGCTAAATTCGGTAAGATACGCTAACTAAAACAGGTGAGTAAGTCTAGCTACCTGACCATGCTCAGGGTTATGAATAAACGCCTCGATCGCCTTAGGTGCGTGCTGAAATCCGTTCCTATGATGCCACGAATCCGCAGATGACGGACTCCTAAGTGTCTCCACGCAAACAGAAAATACATCCTTTGATGTCTTATGATGAACATGATGCCCGTATATATACCTGTGCCTGCAATCGTTCCAATTTTCTGACGCTTCGTGTGCCATTAGCATAGGTAGATCATGAGACTTTGCACCATCCATGTGAGTACTTCCAATAAGATTCTTTCCATATACGCTGTACTTTCTGTGAGACATGTCGTTGTTGAACGTGATGTTCTTAGACTTCCTGAACCATGACTCGATACACTGAAGCAACATAAAGCCAGACATGTAGTCATGATTACTTGGATTGTATACAACCTCAACATCAGCGACAGACATCAAGGTCTCAATGATATCGACAAGCAATCTCTTGGCCGTCACAAAGTTCTCGTACCACATACCATCGGTGTCCTGCGGGGTCTGACTTGTCGTCTGTCTCCTGGGATTATCGGTGTGAAGAACGTCATTTCCAGCTATGAATATTATCCTGTCTATGTTCCATGACTCTGACTTGGAAAGGATGCCTTCAAGGCCTTCCTTAACCCTCTGTACAGCGATCTGACTGTTGTACTCCTCGCCCGTCTCAAAGGACGAGCAAAGCTTACCTATGTGTATGTCAGCAGGATCAAAGACTAGGCAGTGAGGGTCCTTTGTCTTTTTTCTTTTTATCTTCTTATAATTAGGGCTCCATGTAGATATCTCATCAGTGAGTTCAGATATAAATGATTCAGGATCAAACTCATCCTTGCCTGATACATTTATAGAGTAATTCTTACCCTTGTACCAGTAGTGTTTGATTTTCTCTGGATCTATACCAACAGATTCGCATTCGTCATGAACACCCCTGTTTTTTATTATGTTTCTTACACTCCATCTCATGGAGTCAATATTTCTATTTAGATCGAACTCTTCATTGACAAGTCTTGCGATCTTTGTCTTGTTGGTGGTGTGTCTGTCATACAGCTCTAACACCCTTTGTCTATAAGCTTTCATGTGATTTCTGTAGATCCTTTAGGATCTTAATTAAATTTTGAATATTATCCTGCAGCTCCAAGTTTTCCTCATCCATCAACGATTCGTAGATTGAGTCAGTCATGCCATTGATTTCCAGCATTATAGCGTTTACGTAGTTTACATGACTCATGTCGCCAAATATATTGATTTTAAATGTCATAACAAAGTCCAGAGAGGTATTTTTTATTTGAAATAGAGTAATCAACATGGTAACTGTTGATATCTTTATCCTTTATGAACCTCTTTATGAACCTCTTGTTAAGTGGCATTAGATTGTCGTCAAGAGCCATAGGTATCTGACTTATTGTCTTATCTATCTTAGGGAGTCTTGACCTCATAGATATAGGCCTAGCCTTTACATTTATATCCACGCAGTATACACCCCTAGTACCTTCCATTCTCTATTCTTCTCTTTATAACCTTTAGCATACTCATGTCTTGACATCTCCTGATGTCGTCCATTATATCTCTCTTCGGTGGTATATACTTGTCGTAGTAGTCAAGGAAGACCTTATAGTCCTCGATGTCCTCTAGAAATAATGGATCCTGTATCTTCATCCACTGGTGATAATTATTTATGGCGTGTATAACTGTGGCATGTGTACGATTAAATAAGCTGCCTATGTAGTTAAGTGGGTACTGCTCATCCCTCAGTATAGCACAAAGGAACGCCCTCTTGTGTACCTTCTCTCGATACCTGTGCTTCTTGTCCAGGCCATCTCTCTCTATGACGTGTAATATTTTATCTATCATATTATTTCTCTTGATTAATTTTTTCCATCTTTTCAAAATCTCTATTGATCTGCACCTTGTATTTAACCATTGTCTCTGGATCTATCCATACCTCGTACATACCGTTCTTAAAACTTTGATGTAGCTCTAACCTGTCCATCATAGCGTTTCTTTGATTCTCTCTGTACTGTGCAAATATTTGATTGTCTATACTCATTTTATTTTATTTGTTAATTAATATTCTTATTTGCGTGACCTTAAAGCTGTATTTTTTATATGAGCAATAAAGTTATCATGGAATGCATAGTCTATAACTTTGTCTTTTTTACCATAAATAATGTGAATTCCTTCAGATATACCCATTTCCTTTCTGTCTGGAGAAAATGCTATAGTGTCATCTAACTTGTTAGCTATCTTTTTTAATTCATACTTAGAGTGAGTTTTTATCTCTTCGCTCAATTCACTTAGTGTTGTCCAATCTTTTTTCATTTTGTTTTGTTTTTTTTGTTTTAATGTTTGCTTTCCTCCTGACCACAGTTAGCACATAGGCGTTCTTGGTCATCCATATAATCATCATAGGAATGAAAACAATCACATTTTTTTTTAATACTCATTGCTATCTTTCGTATCTCCTTGCCTAGGTCTGCATCGTTTGGATACATCTCGCATAGTTCTTTCATTTCTATAACTTTATTTTTTATAATATTATCAATCTTTTCTTTATGGATATAAGATGGTTTAAAAAGAAGTGGTGATGATTCTTTACTGACATCGTGTTTAAAAACACTGTCCTTTACCTGTCTTAGTTTATTTAATTTCTCCGTCATATACATATACTTTTACTCCGTGTTTATTAATCTCTTTTATTCTGTACTCCTGAAGTGGCCTAGGCTTCTTGCCAGGCCTCTTGACCTCGTAGAACTCAACGTCTGAGTCTTTAGGTATGGCAATAAGATCAGGTATCCCTGGCTTGTTGGTGACGGACAGTTTTATAACGTAATAGCCATCCGACTCCAACTGCTTTATCAACTTAGCCTGTATCTTTTGTTCATTCATATAAGTACTTATATGTTATTCACAATCATCAAAGTCCATCTCGACTTGATTGATCAGCCTGTTCTCATAGAACTGTATCTGTGATTTGACCTGCCTCTTCTGGTACTCTATCTCTTTTAGTCTTGTATTCAATGACACCAGTGTCTCCTTAAGATTTATCAGATCTTGCTTAATTTTCTCCTTCTTCATAGTCCTTCTTAAATATGTTTATTGTGTAACTTTTCTTCTTCTTCACAGCTTTGTATATCTTGTCCTCTATACCTCCCTCGCTAAACACCCAGTATACTTTGTTAAATGTCCTCTCCATTGTTGTCATCCTGTCCCTGGCCTGCCAGTAGCTGACGGCAGAGAAGTCTATGTTGTAGAAGACGATGTTCTCAGCATTCCTAAGAGATATCCCCTCACGACCAGAAACGATCTGAAGTGCGATAGACTTGTCGGTTGCGTCGAAGTAATCTAGGTCAGTCGTTAAGGTGTCACCAAAGACAGACTGAAGGCACTTCAACTCCTCCTTGAACTTGTAGAATATACCGATCTTCTTACCCTTGAACATGTCACGGATAAAGATAGCCTTGCTACGATCTATCGTCATGCTGTTGCCTGACTCAAACTTAACGGTGCCACTATACAGTTGGTGTAACTTCTGCATAAGCTTTGCAGGTGTCTCTCCTAGTATAACCTCCTCATCACCCTCAACCACTAGATCCTTACTAAGCCTGTCACAGATCTGGTATGTTCTGTCCTGCATCTTAACATACAGAACCTCCTCCTCTATCTCTGTGGAAAATCCAGCCTCCTTCTGAGTGTACGAGATCATGTACGGAGACACTGCCCCCATAATCTTTTCCTCTATACCCCTGGAATAGTCATTGACCATAAAGCTGTTTATTTTCTTCTGAAAGACTTTAACGTAGTCGTGTGCCCATGCGTAAAAATTCTTATAGTGTCTGAACGGATTGTCGGGATGAACATAGAACTGGTGATACACCTGACTGAAAGACTCAGGTGTAAGTGTACCAGTCATCAGTATCATCTTAGCCCCATTTATAGACAGCATCTTCCTGATCTGCCTAGTCCTTATGCTTGGCTTGGGAAATGCTGACATGGTGTGTGACTCATCACAAACCACCACGTCAAACATTATGTCATCTATCTTGTGTATCGACTCGTAGTTCGTTATCGTTATCTCAAACCCTGGGGCCATCTCATTGTAGTCAGACCTTATAGACGATATAGCCTTCTTCTTGGTAAGGAATAGTACCTTGGTAGCCCCGACAAGCCTACATATCTCTAAGGATGTGTAAGTCTTACCGAGGCGTACCTCCATCGCAAGGCAAACTATATTAAGCCTGTTCAGTATGTCTGCACCTCTCTCCGATATGTCTACCTGATAATCTCTTAGTCTCATATATCAAAAGTTTAGCTTGACCTGTTCAGGCTCAAGTTCTATAAATTCTACCATCTTACCATTAGACTTCCGTGTAATGATCGGCTTGCTGTCGTACTTAAACTTTCCGTAGCTGTCCAACCATTTGTAAAACCTGCTGTGGGACACCTTAAACTTGCCGTATGGTCCGTAGTCAGGGTACTCCTCTATAAAGTTATTAAAGAGTTCCATACCCAAGAACGCAGTGCCCTTGTCTGTGTAGACATTGTCACCACTATCAGCCCATTCCCAAAAGTCCGAGTTTGTTTCTGCTATAAAGTTCCTAACCTTTAGGTTCTTGAACTCACATACAACAAGACCCCTCTTCAAGTAAAGCTGTAGGTTGTCTATCATATAGTTATCAAACTTAGACCACTCCGAATCCGTCCACTCACTGAATAGCATGTGACCGAAGTCACTCTCAGGGGTAAAGCTCTTGGTGTAGTACTGCTTGAACTCCAGATCCCACTTACGTCTCTCGAAGCTGTTACCAGCACCCTTGATCGCATAGTTTGTGGTTATGACAATCTTAGGAGAGTACTCGAATGGTATATGGATCTCATCCTTGTTCTTCTTCTCAAGTGTTATACCTTCGGTAATGACCGAAAATAACCTCTCGAAGTCAAAGTTCTTTGCCACGTCATCGAAGACAAGTGTCTGCGTGTCCACCTGAACCCTTTGGTACGGAAAAGATTTTTGGAATGAGAATCCCTTTCCGTCTATGATCACCATCTTCTTGATGTGACTGATAGACTTGACAAAGATACCCTTACCAGTACCACCCTCAGGATTGTCCGATATAATCTCGTCATTGAGTATCACTGCAGGACAGTAGCTTGCAGGCTTGTGAGAGTGCATGAGGTATCCCAAAGTACTCTCCATCGACTTAGTGCTGTCAGATCTCTCTCCAGATATGTTCTTGATGAAGTACCTAAACTCTGAGTCAGTAAAGTCCGACTTAATAAAGTCCCTGTCTATCTTCTGCTTCTCCCATACATGACCTTGTAGGTTTCTGTAGCTTATAGTCTCAACATTATCCTTGGTCACCTTGACAGCACAATTCATGTAGTAAAGATATGACTCCTCAGTATTGTCTACCATAAAGTTAGGCTCTATCCTTGATACGTAGTTTAGGAATGTCTCCTGAAAGAACTTAGTGTTCAGTGCGAAGAAGTTATATACCGACATGTCGTCGATCTCCAATAGAAAGTCCAGCACAAAATCCTTGATCATCTCTTCATTGACATCAGATATAGTATTATCAATTACTCTAACAAATACAAAGTTATTACTACCCACTGGGTAGTACTTGTAAAAGCCATTGTCCTGAAGAAACAATCTAAACAGGTGTGGAACCAGGTCAATCTTACCCTTACTATTCTTGATCCAGAACTCATTGAAGTCTACAGACTTAGCGACCTCATCGACATCTACGTCCTGATAATCTGCCTTTATCTCTTCCATGGGTACGCCCATCTTGACCTTCTTCTCGATCTCTGATGTTGTCTCTACATCCTCATAAAATTTTGTGTTATGACCAGCTATATTCTTGTAGGCACTCCTAACAATGGCTAGTATCTCGGAAGATTTTTCGCCAGTGGAGTCATACGAGTTAAGTGTGTTAAATGCCTCGTCCTGGATGACTCCAAACTCATTGAGTGCGGATGCCAGGATAAATAGGTTGTTGTTTTTCTGACCCTGAACCATACCATAGTTCTTGTCCCACCAAAGTGATAGTCTTCTTATGATTTCGTTTGAGTCTGAAATCCTTATCGATGACTTTACAGGTGCCTTGTACTCTGGCTCCTTCTCCATCTCCTCCCAAACATCAGCCATCTCATTGACAAATAGATCTGGATCATAGCTCTCGTAACACACCCTAGATATGTTCTTGCACGATGTGTCAAACTCATCGCAGTTGTGGTAACTATCAAGTGCCTTGAAGTATTTCTTATGATTCTTTGCGTCAAATGGTATACGTACCAGAACCTTAAGGCCATTACCAGATGGTGATGTGAATACGCAGTACGTGTACGGGTCTTCCATAAGTTCAGACCTCTTGTCACTCAATGCTTGATCATCCTTAAAGCCGTCAAAGTCTAGGCACATTATACCGCTGTGTTCTATGATGTCGCTGTCTCGTCTAGAGCTAAAGGTACCTGAGAAGCAGATAGCAGGAAGTTGTTTCTTCAACTCGTTCCTACTATCCTTCTCCTTCTCTAACCTAACCTGCTCTATCAGATCCTTTGATGATCCGTTACGTATTCTCTCAATCGCCCGATCAAGATCAATATGGTAAGGACTGTCAGTGTCGTTTATTGTTTTGAAATATGTTATCATCCTTGCGTGGGGTATTAAATTAAATTGGTTAAATAAACACCGACTCCCATACAGTCGGTGTTGTAGGTTTTTACTGAGTATGGTCAGCTAACCAAGTAGAACCCTAACTACCTTTCACTCATCATGAAAACATCATGTCTTAGAATGGCATTTGCTCCTCTGGTTCAGAGGCTTTAACCTCGATCCTCCAGGCCTCAAGCGTGTTGAAGTACTTGACATCCCCCTGGGGTGACGTCCACTCACGTCCACGTAGATTGAACGCTACCTCTACCTCCTGCCCCTCTCCTATGGTGTCGACAAGACTAACCTTGTCCTGCACCAACTGAAAGGAAATGCTTTGTGGGTACTTGTCTGCCTGATCGTTCAGGACAAACATTCTTTTTTTGAACTTGTCGTTCACCTGTTCTGTGTCGAAAATCTTTTCAACGACACCTGTCATTTTAAATTGATCCATTTATTTGTTTTTATTATTTAAAAAATTTACGTATTCATCTGCATAGACAACGGCAGCATTAAGTCTTGCTTCCATGTGTGCTATGTCTTCCTCTGTCAGTGTCACCTTAACAACAGTGGCACGTAGATGGTCCTCAAGTGAGTCCATGTAATGCAGGCTGTCGTTCTCGTGATCTGGCATCAGTTCCTCTGGCGTGTTTGTCAGTATGTATGCGATCTCACCATCCGACCATAGCTCTCCAGTCTTCTTTGTCAGCATGTATAGATACATCTTTACCTGCCAATCATACTTTGGATTGCTTGGTGGCCTCTTTGGAAAGGTCTTCTTGGACCAGCTTGACTTGACGTCTATCACCTTTCTGCTTGGTATGTCCACGATGTCAGGGTGACCCGTACATACACCATGAGAGAGTGAGTGATGCTCATCAAACTCCTCACACTTGTGATGGTTTGTAAAAAAGATTCTGTTGTATATCTCTATAGAATCGTCCTCCACATCGGTGCCTTTCGTCATCTCTCTGGAGCTTATGCTGTCCTTGTACTCATATATCTGCTCGTCTATAGACTGCTCGATAAGTGTCTTTGCACCCTCGCCAAGCGTGGGTGGTGCGTCTCGCTTATCCATGAGTTCGTCAAGCTTCTTGGACTGATTGTCCGTAAGCTTCTCCTTGGCCAGTAGGCCGTCGAGTGTCTCCGTCTGCTTGGCCGTAAGGCCGTCTGTCCCAGTGAACAGAGCCGAGCAGTTACTTGCCCTTACCCTCAGCATCTTGCAAGTCTTTAAGTTGTGAATCAGTAAGATCAAATGATGCAGATATCTTCTTTAAAGTAGATCGTCCGTTAGATAAAGACTCCTTGGCCTTATCCATCATATCATCAGTAAGTATCTTCTTGGTCTTCTTTGGTAGTGGTCTGGTACTGAAACGTAGTGCCTCAACCATACCCTGAGGTGACTTGACCTTCTCTGTCCCCAAGACGATCTGCTTGCCGATATACTGATTGAAGTCGAAGGTGTCAAAGAACTTCTCCAACCTCTTAAAGTTTGATCGGTTACATATCATTGGCTTGTCGAACTCCTTGAGATTGAGGAATACTTTCTCTTCCTTTCCAAACTCACTAACGAAGTCTCCTTGATAGATCTTTTCTATCGTCACCACACGTGGCTCATATTTTCCATTGACCTCCAAGTCCCATGAGCCGAGGTACTTGTTGTCTTTCATTAAATTTCTCCAGTGCATATTAAATTAAATTAAGGTTTACAATATTACGAAAATTTTGTTAATAAGTTACGGTATTTGTTGATTTTTTTTTTGCACAAATATGCGATTCTCCCGTAGTTGCTCGATCATACGCTCATTCCTTGAGCTTATGTATCGCCTCATAACGTCATTGATTCGGTTTAACTTCTCGTTGTGTACCATCACGTTCAAATGACAGCATCCTTTCATCCATCCCTCGTTGAGAAATATTGGGTATATCTCGTCCCATCTGTTGTCTTCTGTGATTGGTTCGTACTTGTCGTTGCGTGTCATCACGTTGTGTAATTCGATGCGTCCATCCTTATGGAATCTCTCGATCTTTACACCCATGTCGATGTACCAGTCGCTATACTCTGTCCAGTACATCTGCTTGGTCTGGTCGCTTACCAGGTCGTCCCAGGCTTTCATGGTTTCCTGTAATAAAGCTCATAAGACGTTCCATCGTAGTCATCAAAGGTAAAAAAATAGGTCTCCTTGTCCTTTATCTCCTTGAAGACTACATCATACTCACCCTTGTAGGCTATGCAGTAGATAACTATGGCTTTGTTTTTCTTTTCGGGGTGTTTTCTCGCCCAGAATACTGGAACCTTTGAGTCTTCATAGATCTTAAGATCTGTTAGGCCAGTGTAATATAGATCCATAACCCTGGAACAAAGTCCTATCGCTTGCTCCTTTGTTTCGACTATGCATAGGTAGTCCTTCTTATCTGTCCATACGAATCGATCTAAAACAGACTGCTGATAGCTAATAAGTGAGTTGAAAATGAGTAAAGTGAATACAGTGATTGCTTTTATGTTTTTCATGATTTTGGGGTTTTAAGGGTGGGTAATAATTGAATGCTGTGA
>MDTC01258048.1_pt1 | contig 11969 bp, 13 predicted proteins | sample 811181 | NCBI WGS metagenome assembly MDTC01 (sample SAMN05326644, study PRJNA326480) | marine metagenome | isolation source: seawater | place: Pacific Ocean: North | collected 2011
GGGATGCAAAAGCAGTGGAGGAGAAAAGCAAAATGATTACAGCAAAGTGCCAAGGGGAGCGAATAGTTATAAGCTATACAGAGGCCAGTGAGGCTGAGGCCATTGCCTGCCAGAGGCTGATTGGCTCTATGGGGTCACCAGCACGCTCAGGAGCTGGGGCAACAGTGCAGGCAACTCCTGCCTCTGCTGCCAAGCTGCTCAGTGCTGATACCTTTGAGGTTAACCCGTCAGCTGGGGTAGAGATGCTTGCAGACCTCTGGGATGAGGGATTGAGAGCACAGGCCATGCCTGAAAAGTACAGGTCAAGCACAGAGCCATGGGCTCACCAGCTTGATGCTTTCAGGTTTGCATACTCAAAGCAGTCAACTCTGCTGGCGCTTGAGATGGGCTGTGGAAAGAGTAAGGTTGCTATTGACCTGCTGACGGCATGGGAAGCAAAGACGGTTCTTATAGTTTGCCCCAAGAGTGTACTTGGGGTCTGGTCTAGGGAGTTTGCTGCTCACTACCCAGATGACTACAGCATCAGAGTCATGGACTCTGGCACTGGCAAAAAGAAGGCCAGCGTAATTAAGAGCCTCACTGACCTTGACGGTGAGGCTTGCAAGGTTGTGGTCATTAACTATGAGAGCCTCATATCAAAGCCAGTGGCTGCTGTGTGCACTCGCAAGTGGGATGCAATCATCTTGGATGAGTCCCATAAGATCAAAGCACCCACAGGCAAAACCAGTAAGATGCTTTTCAAGATTGGAAAACGTGCACGCCACAAGCTCTGCCTCACTGGGACACCCATGCCACACAGCCCACTTGATTTGTTCGGGCAATTCAGATTTTTGGATTGTGGGATATTTGGCACCAGCTGGGTTAAGTTTCGCAGCAGGTACGCTGTCAGTCACCCAAGGTTTCCCAATCAAATCCAGCACTGGCAGAATCAGGATGAGCTGGCTGACATTTTTAATACACTGGCTTTTAGGGTTAAGGCATCGCAGGTGCTAGACCTGCCAGAAGCTCACCACATTAAATGGCCGGTGACGCTCAGCAAGACTGGTGCAGCTGTATACAAAGACATTGAGCTTGACCTTATCAGTGATGTCACTGATGGCACGGTCACCGTTACCAATGCTCTGACCAGATTGCTCAGGCTCCAGCAAATTACCAGTGGCCACATCAAAACTGATGACGGTCTCATAGCCAGCGTGTGTGACTCCAAGAGGCTGGCGATGCGTGAGATTGTTGAGGGCATTGACTTGGCTGAGCCTGTTGTTGTGTTCTGCAAGTTTACCAGTGACCTTGATGCTGTGAAGCAGCTGGCCAAAGACACTGGCAGAAGGTATGGGGAAATCTCCGGCAGGAGAAAAGACCTGACTGACACAGGTGATATGCCTGATGGTGTGAAGCTGATGGCCGTACAGATACAGGCAGGCGGCTGTGGCATTGACCTCACGCTTGCACGGTTTGTGATTTATTACTCAATCGGCTTCAGCCTTGGTGACTATGAGCAGTCACTTGCAAGAGTCCACAGGCCAACCCAGTCACGCTCAGTAACCTACTGGCACCTCTCATGCTCTGGCACCGTTGATGACGCTGTCTACAGAGCACTCAGGAATAGAAAGGACTTAGTCACATCAGTCATGGAGGAGCTTGGAAGTGATAAATAAATACCCAGCATTATATGAACTATACAAAGCATTAAAGGAGCAAGAGAGTGAGAGATTACATAGAGGATTTTTTAGGTCTTCAGAAGCTGACCAAGAGGAAAGAGCAGGAGCTAAAGGAGATCAAAGAGCGCAAGGAGTGTGCAGCAAAACTACTGCTTGAGCAGATGGCAGTGGAAGGGCTTGAAAGAGTTACAGCAGAGGGTGTGACGCTCTACCCGCGCAACATGCTCAGTGTAACTGTGCAAGACAAAGAGAACATTGAGGCACTGCTTGAGTCCCATGGGCTTGAGCACTGCATAGGTGTCAGACCTGCAACCCTTAAAAGTGCAGTGACTGAAATGATTGGCACAGAGCGTGAGCTGAGTGCTGTGCCAGAGGACTTAAAGGCAGCTCTGAAAATTACAGAATTTACAAGACTAGGTATGCGAACCAGCTAAGAAAGGTAATAGCAAATGAGTACCGAATTAACAACGATTATTTCAGATGATTTTTTAGCCCTTGCAAAGGGGTCAGATTTAGCAGAGGCCATGAGTGCCAATATGATTGGTGGGGGTGGCATCACTGCCCAAGACCTCATAAGGGTCAAGACACCCACAGGGGGCAGCACGGTCTGGCGATTTGAGGACATCACTGGTGATGTAGAGTGCAAGGAGCTGGCTGGCATCTTTGTATTTTGGGCAGCAGGTGGCGTGCTCTGGCCAACAGAAAACCCAAGTGGTGCAAGCCCTGTGCTTGTAACTAGAGACCTAAAGACAGCCAGACGCATGGGGGATGATTGCGGTGACCTTGACCCTGATGTACTCGACAAGTTCCGCAATGAGGATGGCAGTTATGACTGGCATGGGTTGTGTGTTGCCAAGGGCTCACCCTATGGCTTTGGCTCTGGCAGAAATGGTGGCAAGCGTGCTGATGAGTACCGCACTATCGGGCTGCTGAGACCAGAGGACACACTGCCCCTCATGGTCACCGTCAAGGGTGGAAGCTTTAAGTCAATGCTTCCATTTGTAACCCGTCTACCTGTGGCTCACTGGCGCTGCATCATCAGCCTTGGTCTGGAGAAAACAACCAACAACAACGGGCAGGAGTTCTCACGAATTCAGCCCAAGCTTATTGGTCAGTTAGACAAAGAGCAGGGTGAGACAGTACGGCAAATGTTTACAGAGCCGTTGAATCAATCGCTTTAATTGAGTTGCTCCGATGCTCACCCCTGATGACCTCATTGAGTGAGGGGGTGAGTTATGGAGCGCAGGGAGGCAGAAGCTATGGCGTGTATGACTCACGATTGCATGAGCTGTAATAAGACATGGTTCAACAATCGCATTGAGCATTGTTGCCCTGATTGTGGGGGCAGAGTACTCAGCACATTTGATGAGGCGTGGTCTGATTTTGATGGTGTCGTTCTGGGCTGTGATGATGAGGACTGGTATGAGGAGGAGGAGGAGCAGGATGACTGACAAGGAAGTGAACCCCAAGCATTACAAAGTGGGGCGGCTGGAGTTTTATGATGGCATCATGCAGATGATGGGTGAGAGGGTCATGACATTTAAGCAGGCCGTGGATACATGGAATGTGCTGAGGTACACGTTTAGGCATGACCTCAAGGGCATGACCAATGATGACTACCTTACAAACTTAAAAAAAGCTGAGTGGTTCCTAGACAAATTAAAGGATCAGTATAAGGGCAGTGGTGATGGGTAGGCTGCACATTAGGAAGGAGAAGCGTGCCAAGTGTTTGGCGTGTGGGCTTGGTTTTGAAAGTACAAAGTTTTTACAGATGCACCTGACGCTAAGCCACTGGTGCCATGATGAGCATTACAAGGAGCAGGCAATCAAAGATGAGCAGCAAGGAGCAACTGCTAGAGATAGCGCGACTGGGTATAAAGATAATCCCACTGGAGAAGGCTGGCAAGCGTCCATTCATTCGCAATTGGCCAGATCAAGCATCAAGAGACGAGGCAAAAATAAGTGACTGGGCTGAGCAATACCCTGAGCACAACTGGGGTATCGTGCTTGGGTCTGACAGCGGCATCATAGATATTGAGTGTGATGATGAGCAGGCAGAGGCCACACTGATTGAGCTGTTTGATGGTGAGATACCAGTGACAGCCATGTACTCAGCCAGCAGGGGCAATCATAGGCTCTTTAGATTTAGGAGAGACCTGCCCAGCACTGCCGTTATGAAGATTGGAGCGCTTGAGTTTAGGATTGGCTCAGGAGGTGCAGCAGCTCAGTCAGTGATACCGCCAAGCACTCACCCCTCTGGTGCTCAGTACCAATGGGTCAACCACTGCACACCTGAAGAGGTTGGCTTTGCAGAGTTGCGTGATGATGTGGTTGAGAAAATACTGCAGCACTACAACTCAGGCAGGGGCTCAGGTAAGCGCAGGGACTGGGCTGATATTGCACGGGGCGTGCCAGCTGGTCAGCGTGCAGAGTCAGCCACCCAGTACATTGGTAAACTGCTCAGTGCTATCAATGACCCCTTTGACAATGACCTTGTAAACCTGATGTATACACAGGTTGACGTTTGGAATAGCCAGAATGACCCACCTCTTGACGATGCAGAGTTAGAGACAACCTTTGACTCAATACTCAGGAGAGAGCGCAACCAGCGTAATAGTGATGACTTTGCTGAGCCCGTGAGCAGGCAGGTTGCTCTGAGCCACCAAGCTGATGAGGTGCCAAAGGGCTGGCATCTGCAGATCATAATGGGCAACCCTAAAATATTTCATTTGTATAGTCCCATGTGGTCAGGGTACTTAGAGCTCAACAGCGTGCAGATGACCTCAGCCAGACAGATTGAGATACAAGCACTGGAGCAAAAGACCGTCCTGCTACCAAAGCAATTTACAAAGCTCTGGGCTGGTGATAGGAGGCAGGAGGGTCTGAGCAGGAGGCTGGTGGATGCAGCTGACAAGGTTGCTGCTGACATTGAGGATGACCGTGAGCTTGTCATAGCGCAGCTGGTATCTGAGAGAGTTGAGGCAGCACATGACCTGAGAGAGGGGCGCAAGCCAGATGGCACCATGCAGCGGCTGGATGATGGGTCTATCGTGTTTAAGTTTGGCTGGCTGCTTGAGCAGTTACGCTTCCATCATGAGAAGGTAGAGAGGCGTGAGCTCAGTAAGCTCCTGCAAAAAGTTAAGGCCACAGAGTACACACAGCGCAGGCTCAAGAGGCTTGCTGGTGACTCACTTGGGAAGCTCAAAAGTTTAATTGATTGAGGAGATTAAAAATGTATGTTTTAGAAATGATTCAGAGATATGTAGAGCATAAGCAAAAGCCCTCAGGGTTTGTGATGGCACTGCTCACAAATGACTTACATGGTGCAGTATCAAGAGCTGACGGTGATAACCGTGCTGACTTGGCTGATATCGTGGAATTTATGAGAGCCCATGTGCCAGCAGAGGCATGGGGGTCACCAGAGAAGGTGGCAAAGTGGCTCAAGGGGTGAGTTTGGTGACTCTATATATAGGAGAAAAGAGTAGTAAAAAAAATAATTTCACACTCATCCACTCATCTACTTAGCTCTCACTCTTTTATAGCAGTATATAAGGGATGATTTTAATGATGAGTTTTACTATATCACTCACTCATTGACTCATATGTACTGGCTTTTTTTTGTTTGTTTTGATTAACCCTATATATAAAAGGGCTTTTGATATGGTTGCTGTGGCTAGGTTGATAGGTGGCGCTGGTACTGGCAAAACCACTGAGCTGATGAGAATTATAGAGCAGGTGGCAGGCAAAGGAGTTGACCCCTACTCCATCGGCTTCTGTAGTTTTACCAGAGCAGCACGGTTGGAAGCCAGCACCAGAGCAGCTGATATGTTTGGTATCAGACAGCCTGAGCTTGAGCGCTTTGGCTGGTTTAAGACTCTGCACTCTATTTGTTACAGGCAGCTGGGTGTGGGCAGTGAGCTGCTGGCATCGGGTAAGAGAACATCTGACTGGTTTGAGGAGCATTTTGGTGAGCGTGTGGATGTTGAGGCTGATGATGATGTCATGAGCTTTACTGGTAAGAGCAGGACTGGGCAGGTGCTGGCTCTTTGGAGCTCATGCAGAAATAGGCTGGAGCCTTTTGAGGATAGTTGGGAGAGATCAGTTAGGTGTTCAATAGATGTGCCTGACCTTGAAGAGTGCAGGGAGGTTGTCAGCAGGTATGAGATGCTCAAGGCCATTGATGGTGTGGTTGATTTTGTTGACATCCTTGGCAAGTTTGCTGGCTGGGCTTTTGGTTTTGACGGTCACAATAAATGTGAGCCAGATGGTGAGGTACCTGATGTGCCTGTCTGGGTTTTCGATGAGCAGCAAGATACAAGTCAGCTGCTCGATTCTGTATGCAGGCGGCTTGTTTACTCTGGCAGCACCTCATGGTGCTACTTAGCAGGCGACCCCTTCCAGAGTATCTATGGTTTCTCTGGTGCTGATGGCTCACTTTTTAGGAATTGGGAGGCAGACCATGAGCGCATAACAGGCAAGAGCTGGAGGTGCTCACCTGAGATACTTGAGCTGGGTGAGAGGTGCATTGAGAATTGTGCTGACTACTTTGATAGAGGCATTGAGCCAGCTGCTCATGATGGCTCAGTTGGTACCACTCAGGCACAAACTATGAGCTGGTTAACTGGCTTGGCTCCTGATGATGATGTGCTACTGCTGGCACGCACCAACAGACTGGCCAGCTGGTTTGCTAAGAAGTTAAACGCTGTGGGGCTGCCTTGGGAGTCTACCAAAGGCACAGGCAGCTGGTTGGCACCATCCAAGAGAATTGCTTTGAGGTGCCTGCAAGCACTTGCATCTGGTGAGGTTGTTGACTGGCTTGAGTTCTTAGAAGTTGTTAAGCAGGTTAATGCAAAAGGAAACTTTACTAGAGGTACTAAAACAAAATGGATAAAGGGAGATAAGCCAGCTGCACCAATGGTCAAGCTTGATGGGCTTACAGACTGGGGTGCCACTGATGAGCTTGTCAGTAAGATCAAAGCTGGCAGGTGGTCTCAGCTAATTGATGGCGGTGCAATTTATGAGCAGGCGTGCTCTAGGTTTGATGTGATGAGCGTGCTTAAGCCAACAATTAAGGTGGGTACAATTCACAGCGTCAAGGGTGCTGAGGCTGATGAGGTTGTCCTGCTGACCTCAAGCACCAAGCAGATTAGTAACTCTGAAAAGTATGCAGGTGGATTGGATGAAGAGAGACGGCTTGCTTATGTTGGTGTCACCCGTGCAAGAAAAAAGCTGACTCTGCTTAATGACTTAAATGCAAGGAGCAGGATGCCCCTACCATGGTAAAGGAGTCAGCCATTGTCAATGCAATTATGAAGCGTGCACGCTCACTGGGTTTCTGGGTCACCAAAATCCATGGAGGTAATTACCAGAGGAGTGGTCTGCCAGACCTGCTGTGCATTAAGGGTGGCAGAGCTTTCTGGCTTGAGGTTAAGAGGCCAGAGGGGAAGCCCACTAAGTTGCAGCTGCATACTATAGCTGAGCTGCAGGCGTTTGGTTGTATTGCTGAGGTAGTGTACAGCTTAGCTGAGGCAGAGGAGGTGCTTAGTGTATAAAGCCAGATTAAAGGAGGGTGACCGGTTGTGCATTGGTGGTGTTGAGATCATCATTGAGAAGGTGGGCTTTAAGAATGTGCATATAGGAGCTAAAGCCCCACCAGAGATGTTGATTAGAGTGGTTAAAAGTTGTAGACAAAAATTGACAAACCATATACAATCTCATGAGTGAGACCTTAGTGCCCTTTGGTTTCATTCTGAGTGAATGGCTGAGCCTGCTTAGTGTTACTACTAGCAGGCTTGGCTTTTTTTATGGAGTGAACCACATGCCAAACGGACTAACGACTAACCGATTTAAGAAAAACATTCTAAATGTTTTCTTTTTAGATTCTACTGAGCCCACCAGCTTCACTGTCAGGCTTGTCAGTGATACGCCTGATGAGGACACCAACAACATAAGTGAGCTAACTGAGATTACTGGCTCCAATTATGCTGCTGTAACATTGTCACGCACCTCAACAGACTTTGATGTAATCACTGAGGATGATGCCAATGATGCAGGTTATATAGAGCTGGCTGATGTTGTCTTTACTGGTGCCTTTTCTGGTGCCACTCACTGTGTGCTTTGCGACAACTCTGGTGATGTTCTTGCGTACTGGCCATTGCAGACCGGTGGTGCTGCTGTCACTGTATCAGCAAACCAAACGTATACTTTACAGAATGGAACCATTAAGGCTGTTGATGCTTAATGGAAGCGGTAATTTGCACACACTCAGTGAGCTCTGACCCTCTTACTTATCAGGACGGTGACATTGTTGACACCTTCAGCATAAGCAGGATCAGGATTGCTGCAGCTCAAAGTTTGTTCAACCCTAAGCTCTTTGGCTTTAATGCCTCAGGGCTTAGGGATGACTCTGCACTTATGCAGGTTGTTGATGCTTTCAGTGCTTTCAAGTTTGAGAGAGCTGGCAGCAACTCTGCACTCATGACAGACCTGACAACAGGCGTGCAGGAGCTGGCTGAGTTTGAGCATTTGGATGAGTACATTAAGAGGCGTGTGGCATCTCAGTCACATCTGGTGTGGGGCACTCAGGGCTCAGAGGTCTGGTACACCAAGCGCAGAGACAATGTAGATCATGTGGCTTTATGGGATTTAATAGAGCAGGTCAGTTATCACATTAGAGAAGACCATACACAGTGGCCATTGTCTGAAATAGAAAAGGCTTTTTTTCTTCCAGTGAGCATGACTGGTAAAGCTTATCAGCCAGATGGAACCACTGAAGATGTTGAGCTGAGTGACCCCACTGTATTTGAGCGCAAGGAGTCGGTCACTACTATTGACGGTTTTGACCCAGATGGTGAGCCCATTGTTGTGCAGACTAAAAAAAGGAAATGGCAGGTGCCATACTGGGATTTTACTGAGACGCTTGGCACTGATGTTGATTTAATCAGAAGCACTAAGGTTACTGACGCACGGGTTGATGATGATATACCCCATATAGATGCTTTGTGTGTTGAGAAGGTTTAACCATGGCAGTCATTACCTCTATAGGGCACACATCCAACCAGCCCACAACTCTCACCACTGCTACACCCAGCAGCTGCAGCACTACCAGCACAGGTGTGTACTCTGTCTCATTCTCATCTGCCCCCTCTGGTGTCAGTGTTGGTGATATGTACCATGCCACTGATGGTGTGACCTCCTACACCACTTATAGCTATTTGGTGCAGTCAATAAGTGGGTCAACATTAGAGCTCAGGTACATCACAGATGATGGGGGTATGATGAGCTCAGGTGCTGTGTCACCGTGTGACGTTTATGACTATGACCAGAGTTATAATATGGTCACAGCCACAGGCACATTTAAGCGTGCCTACTCTACAATCACACTCTGGGAGGCTGGTCTTGATGACTCTGATATATATAGCTCAGGCTCAGATGCTGAGGGGCACCTATTTGCAGATTCTGATTTTAATGAAGCTTTTACCATTAACGGTGGCAGCACTGTTGGGCTAAATAGCATTAAGCTCACAAGCCATGACTCATCTGGCAACAGGCATGATGGCACAGCTGGCTCTGGTGCAAAAATTAGATACACAGGCAATACAGGTCAGGTCTGTCTGATTAGCAGAAATGATGTAGAGATTAGCTGGGTTGAGTTTGATATGGGTGCTGGATCAAACAACAGCAGCAACAATAGGGCTGTCCATGCTGATACTAACGCTTATAGTTCTATTGTTGTGAGTCACAATATCGTGCATGACCTTTTTGGTTCATTCCCCATTGTATTTAGGTTTGATGGGGGTAATTCATCATCAGATACAAGGTACCTGCATAACAACATTGCCTATGACATTGATGACTCTGATGACCGTGTAAAGTTCTTTTTACATAATGGTGATTACCCTGTATCTTGCTGGAACAACTCAGTCTATAAGCTGAGGACTGGCAGAAGCAGTAAGGATGCAACCAGTTATTTTAGTTGGGCTAACACAGCTGTCATGGAGCTTAAAAATAATTTAAGTATCCAAACTGCAAGCACTGGGACACCGTCTTTCGGTTCTAATTACAGCTCCTCAAGTGACTACAATGCCACTGACCTGAGCAGTGCCACTGCTGGCGCTAATGACCTAGTCAACCTTACCTCTAGTGAGTTTGTTAGTGTCACCCCTAATGCTGAGGATTTACATTTAAGCTCAACAGCATCATCAGCCAATGCTGGTGTCTCTATTGGCTCAACTGCTGGGGTTGATATTGATATTGATGGTGTGCAGCGCTCTGGTACTTGGTCTATTGGTGCTGACTTTGTTGCCCCTGCCAATGTCAATGTCGCTCTTGGTGTGAGCTCATTTGGATTAGAGAGCTCAGGTGATTTGATTCACGGCTCTATGGTTGGATCAGGTATAAGCTCCTTTGGTCTACAGAGCTCAGGTGATTTAATTCATGGGTCTATGAGTAGCTCAGGTGTGAGCTCCTTTGGATTGGAGAGCTCAGGTGAGTTTGATTATGGGTCTGTGATTAGCACAGGTATAAGCTCCTTTGTATTAGATAGCTCAGGTGATTTAATTCACGGCTCAATGAGTAGCTCAGGTGTGAGCTCCTTTGCATTAGAGAGCTCAGGTGATTTAATTCACGGCTCTATGAGCAGCTCAGGTGTGAGCTCATTTGGATTAGAGAGCTCAGGTGAGTTTGATTATGGGTCTGTTGTTTCAACTGCTGTGAGCTCATTTGGTCTGGAGACATCAGGCAGCTTCTCAATGGGCAGCCCTAACATCATTGCTACATTGGGTGTGAGTTCATTTGGGTTGGAGAGCTCAGGTGATTTAATTCACGGCTCAATGAGCAGCTCAGGTGTGAGCTCCTTTGCATTAGAGAGCTCAAGTGAGTTTGATTATGGGTCTGTGAGCAGCTCTGGTGTGAGCTCCTTTGCATTAGAGAGCTCAGGTGATTTTGATTATGGGTCTGTGAGCAGCTCAGGTGTGAGCTCATTTGCATTAAGCACATTAATCACCTCTCTGGTCAATTCATATATAGAGCTTGGCGTGAGCTCATTTGGGTTGGAGAGCTCAGGTGATTTTGATTATGGGTCTGTGACCAGCTCAGGTGTGAGCTCATTTGGTTTAGAGAGCTCAGTTGAGTTTGATTATGGTTCTGTGACCAGCTCAGGTGTGAGCTCCTTTTGTCTAGAGAGCCTAGGTGAGTTTGATTATGGGTCTGTGAGTAGCTCAGGTGTGAGCTCATTTGGGTTGAGTGCCTCTGGTCAGTTTGGCTGGGCTGTTGATATAGGCAGTGCATCAGTTGCCTTAGAGTCTAGCATTGATGAGCACTATGGCTCAGCAGTATCTACAGGCACTGTATCTATTGGCTTTAAGGTTTATGGCCGTGGTGACCTGTTTGGTGTCTGGTATGTGACGGGCATGATAGAGGTTGCATACCTTGGTGGTGCTTTAGATTTTGCATCTATCAGCTGCACGGCTGATGTTGCTGTCATTGATGATGCAGTAATCAGCTCAGTTGATGTAGGTGGTGTGTTTGATGTCTCAGACAATGGCTCTGGGGTGTCTGGTTTCATGGAGATATAAGATGATTAAACTTAAAAACTCAAGCGGTGACTTTGTAAAAGTCCAAGAAGGTGAAAGCTGCAACATCAGGGGTGATGTTAAAGATACAAGTGGTGCACTGGTAACCACTCCTACTAGTATGACATGCACGCTCTTTGACTTAGAGACTGGTGTTGTAATCAATGCCCGTAAAGACCAGAGCATCTTAAATGTAAACGGTGGCAGCTATAACAACGGCTCATATGTTCTGGAGCTGGATGCTGCTGACAATGCGATAGTAGGCAACCTTGATGAGGGTAAATCTCAGACGCATGTTGTGCGTATAGAGATTGAGTACAACGATGGCGATAGTGACCGTGTGGCCATTGAGGAGTTTAGCTTTCCTGTTGAGCGTTTGCGTGAGACAGTAGGGGTGGGGGTAGGTGCCAATGAGGTTGTCATTAATATCTCAGACTCATCTGGCTCTGGTGTAAGTGATGTGTCTGTCTATGTAAGCACTGACAGTGAGGGTGGTGATGTCATTGCTGGCCGTGTGCTAACAGACAACCAAGGCAATACCCCCTCACTTTATTTAGATGCAGGGGCTTACTATAGGTTTGCTGAGCGTGATGGTTACAGCTTCACAAATCCTATTAAGTTTGATGTTTCGTAACTCTATTTAATTGGGTTGAGAGTTGAGGGGAAGGCTTGAAGCGAAAAAAGCAAAACCCATGACGCTCAAACCCCTATTTTTATAGGTTCTTATTTTCTTTTAGAA
>MDTC01216324.1_pt1 | contig 11968 bp, 14 predicted proteins | sample 811181 | NCBI WGS metagenome assembly MDTC01 (sample SAMN05326644, study PRJNA326480) | marine metagenome | isolation source: seawater | place: Pacific Ocean: North | collected 2011
GTTAATGTCGGTCATTATAAAAATATATTAATTTATCTTTATAATAAAATATAATCAAATTTGTATTATATTAAGGGTATTTTTTATATTAAAACCATTAAATAATGGGATGCATAACATCTTGTTTTAAATCTACATGGTATTATATAACTGATAGATTTTATAAAATAGAAACAGTCGATAGAAGTGAATTACTACAACTTGACTCTTTTACGCCATGCTCATATCCATTCTGTTATAATATAACTTCTATATCAATTAACAACAATACTGAATATATAAAATTTAGAAATAAAATATATTGCTCGAGAAATTGTCTTAATAGTCATAAAAATATGAATTTTGGAGATGCTAATTACGAATCAGCTCAATATGCTGATTTATAAAGACATATTTGAGTCAATGCTCTCAAGTTCATCGACCATTTCTTCTGACAAGTCTATACTAGTAATATCTTCATAAGAACCGCCTGTTTGGTTTAATTTATTTTTTATATTTTCAAGATTTTTTTCCTTATCTTCAGTTGTCGCAGAATCACCTTTAGTTGCTTGTTCTACTTTATTATATAACTTTTCTATATCCTTTAGACCTTCTTTAGTGGTAGGTATTTCAGTTGTTCTACCATCATTATTAAAAAATACCTCTTTACTACCTTCTGTTAATTTAGGTATATCACTATTTTGAACTGCTGTGTATGACGTTACATCTAAAAAGTACAATAGTTTAATTATTAGGCCTAAATCAACGATATGAAATGCTAATAATGAAACCATCGTAGTTACAAAAGTTAATAATGCCAAAAAAATTCTATCTTGTTTTACAGCTCTTATTATAATAATAATATCAAAAAATACTCCTACTACAGGTAAAGAAGCTAAAACAAAGAGGTAAAGGAAAACCCAATCCATCTTTTTAGTAAAATCTTCAAATGAATGCCAATCAAAATTATATAAGTTTGCTATATCTGAAAATATTTTTGAAACTATAAGTAAACTATACTTTGGAAAATTAGTAAATATTTTTGAAGCTATAACTCCTATATTAGTTAGGCAAAACATAACATTTTTATCAAGTGATTTATGTATTTCTTTCAATGCTGCGATTTCTTTATCTTTAGTTCCTCCGCCTGTAATATTTTTTAAATTCAATGCATCTAAAATGTCATTTGATTCTTTTTTTGTTAGTCTTGAACTTCTAAATTTAATTTTATTTAATTGTTTAATTTTATTTGCAACTGGTAAATTTTCCATTGAAATATTGACTACTTTTGAAAAGAATTTTGAGAAATCTTTTAGGTCTAATGCAATACTTTTAAGATTTTTTTCAATATATTTTTTATGTTTAGGATCTTTAATTTTTTTAGAGATTTTTTTTAATAAAAACTCATACTTTTCCATTAATATATACAAAGAATTATTTGCTAAAATCTAACCCTTTTTTCTTAAATCTGAGTTAATTGAATAAATATCTACAATATATATAATATGGTAAAAACTATTCATGTATCTAAAATTATGAGTGATGAAGATATAGCTAACAGAGAAGGTGAGTATTTTGACGAAAAACATTTTGATCATATAGTTGATGAAGATGCTGATGTTTACACTGATGACGGAAAGCTATTACTTAAATTAAGAAAAAATGTTATACCAAAAAAATATACTGATATGGCTCTCAGTTCATATAGAGATGCTGCAAAAAAAACACATGAAAACAGAGGTGCTGCCGCAGGAGAACTTGATAGAAATAAAATGAATAATTATATAGGAGAATTTGTAGATCAGGGAAAATTTAGGACTAAATTTATATCTAATACAAGTGGTAAACAAAGTAAACAGGCTACTTCTAATCTTTCTCCTTCAAATATAATAGGTTTTTACGATAAACCTGATAGAAATCTATTGGGAAAAGGCCCGCCTTGTAGATTAACAGCATTTAATAGAGATAATCCCGAATTATGGGAAGATTCAGTTCCTTTCATAAAAGAAATAGATAGACTATTTAAACAACTAACTCCTAAAGCTCACGAAAATCAACTCAAAAAATGCCAGGCTGTTCCAAACTTTGCAATAGCTGATACTGCTTATTCAACAGTTACCATAAATTATTCATGGAGAACTGCATTACACAAAGATAAGGGTGATTTTGAAAAAGGCTTTGGTAATCTTATAGTTGTTGAAGATGTTGATAATCCTAACACTTACAGAGGTGCCTACACAGGATTTCCTCAATACGGAGTTGCTGCAAATGTAAGAACAGGTGATTTTCTTGCCATGGATGTCCACGAATGGCATACTAACACAGAATTTTATCCTACAAATTTAAATATTAATCTTGATAATACCAAAAGAGATGTTAAAAATGATTGGCACTACAACAGGTTATCAATTGTTTGCTACTTAAGAGACAATATGATAAGATGTAAAAATTTGGAAGCAGACAGATCTTTACCTAAACAAAAAGGTGGAAAAAATAAAAAATTAACGAAATTAGAAATTCTTAGAGAAGAAATATTATATAGATTTCCACCTGAATTGATTGCTATTCTTAGAAAAAACGATTTATTTGATTAATTAATATTAATATCTCCATAATCATCTATATTTCCTATAGGCTTGTATTGAAGATCATATATAATTCCTTTAGAGTAATCCATATAGTATTTTTTGCTTCCCACTAATTCAAGTTCCAAAGCGTCTTTATCAATATCATCATCATCCTCACAATCATCAGGTGGCGATGTATTTTCTTCATCGCAATCAACATCATTATTATCTTCGATTATTTCTGTTTCAAGTTGTAATTTAGGTAGACTATTAACAATATCCATATCTGGTTTTTCGCCATCGATACTGATATTTTTTTTGAATTCTTCGGGGATATTTAGATCATAATCTAGTTCCTTCTTAAATAAATCTGAATTAGGATACAAACTATTTAATTTATTTTCAATTTTTGTCTTATTAATATTATTTTCAAGTTGAGACTTATTTACTTTACCAAGTTTTATTTTGAGTTTAGCTTTCTTAACTGTAGTTTGACTTTGCATTTTTTTGAAATTACAGTTATAATTTAAAAAATTTATCAAATTTAAATATTTAATTAAAAATAATTAAATATATATAATTTAAATGGATGAAAAAAAATTACTATTAGATAATGTAAAACAGATTCCATATAATTACCAAGATGAGAAAACAGAATTAAAAGAAATTCTTAAGCAAACACGAGAAATTAATGAAATTCAAGCTGAACTTGCAAGTATTATTAATATTCAGGACGAAGATATAAAACATATCAATACAAATACTGAGCAGACTGTAGATTTAGCCACACAAGCTAATTTTCACCTACAAGCAGCATCAGGAAAAAAATTTAAATTCACCCCACTATTAATTGGAGCATCGATAGGTGCTGTAGTGACATTACCCGCAACTTTAAGTGCAGCTGCTGGAGGTGCAGTTGTTGGATATGCTGCAGCAGGAGGTGGATTGTTAGGAGCATTTATAGGTAAAAAATTAGCTTAATTATTATACACTTTGTAAAGATTCGCGATAGATATCTTTAACACTTTTTAATGCTTTAAGTAAAGCTTTGGAACTTTCTACAGCTTCAGCTTTTTTAATCTTTTCTAATTGAGCTCTTTCTTCTTCATATTCTTTTTGTTTTTGACTCTCAATACCTTTTGAAAGCCACTTATTAATAAGCATGTTAAGACTTAGAATAGTATTTACATCATGCGTTTGATTGTCGTAAACTCTATCAAGTAGTTCAATTAATTCAGTGCTCTTAAATGTAAGTTTATCAAGAGGAATAAAATGAGAATTAATTATGATTCCTGTTCCTCTTCTTTCATTTACGTTAGATTGATGTTCACGACAATATTCTAAGTCTGATGCATTGAAATATTTTTTCTTTTTCTGTTCATTAAATCCTGATGAAACTTTAAATTTTACATATGTTCCAACAGGATATTTATCAATATCTTCCAAAGCTCTATTAATGACTTTAGGTGCAAAAACAATCAAATATGGTCTTGGTGTGTCTTTTTTTGTATATTTTCTTGTTTCAGCCTGAATTTCTTTTATAAATTTAGCACCTTCACCTCTATGAAACTTATCATGAACAGAAATGTCATTTATATTTACTCCTATTAGTTTATTATCTTTTTTTGATGAAATATGTTTAGAAATTTTACCTGTAAAATAAATAAATTCTTGCTCACAGTCTAAAAGAACATTACTTGTAGATGTCATTAATAATTATTAAATATAAAATTATTTTTAAATAAAAACATGAATTATTTAAATTAATAGTAATTATTAACTTAAATTATTATACCCAGAATTTTTTAAAAATCATTAACTAAATTTATTTAATCAAAGTTCAGTATCTTTGTTACTCTTATTTACATTATCATGACAATGTTCAAACTCTTCACTTGTAGATTCATCTTTATCAGATTCGGATACGTATTCACTACTTGATGAATCATCTGAACTAGAACTACTCGAACTTAATGGATTTTCCCCCGAATCACTATTATTAAAAATTTCGGGTGCAGGTTCTTGTTTGTTTACAATTTCTTCTACAAATTCTTGATTATCATCATCACTTTCACTATCTTCATTTACATATTTTACTTCTCTTACAAGAGGACAATCTTCAAGTGTTTTTATATTAGGTATTTCTGTAAATTCTTCAGTAGCGTCTTTTGTATATTCATCTTCAGAATCAGAATCATTAATTAGGCAAGGAGCTCTTTCATTAGCTAGAATTGTATTATCTGACAAATAGGGGCATCTTTTATATGATTGAGTATCAACTTCCCATGTATTAAAAGCTTTAAGCGATTTTGAATAAGGAACATCATGAACCGACCTCCTATTAAAATGCTTTAGCTCTTTAGTATTTTTACATTCCAATTCGGTAATATTTACTTCGTATCCATTTAGTTTTGCCAATTCAACATAGTTTTTATACATCCAAGTTTTTTCAAATGTTCCTATAACATAAATACGTTTATCTTTATTTTTTAAAGCATGCAAAAAGCAACTCAAAGTGTCTGCTTCTGCTTCCGCTAAATTTTTACCATCGAATTTAAATTCTCCATCTTTAATAAAAAAATCATTTACATCACAAATTACGAATTCTCTGTTTAAATCTGATTCTAGATAATATACATAACTTCTTTTTCCTACACCAGGAACACCTCTAATAATTTTTACTTTTTTATCATGTGGCTCATTATAGCGCCTTTTAAATACTTTTTTCAAATCAATTATTTTATAAACATTATGTAAAAATAAACCAAATTGGAGCAATACAACTGAACCAATAAATCCAAGAGATAATTTGCCCATAGCTTCCATAATTTGATATTTCATTAACACCTGGTCTTCATAATATACGGTGTTAAACTGTTCTTCGTAGACATATTCAGGATCACAGTAATACAAATCAGTGCACATTATATATATAATATATCCTTTTTATCTTTATATAATTTTCATGTAATTAAAATTTGATTATTATATAAAAACACAGCTTGTTTTATATAAAATGTCTACATTAACTGTTATTGATAAAGAATATACGGGTAGTAATGAATTTTCTGAATATCGTTTTCCTTTGTCAGATTTTCAAAAAAATGCTATCGATGCATATTTACGAGGAGATAATGTATTTATTGCTGCTCCAACTGGTTCAGGAAAAACACTTCCAGCTGAACATTCATTAAGTGATGCAATTAAAAATGGTAAAAAAACAATATATACATCGCCCATTAAGACACTTTCTAATCAAAAATTCAAAGAATTTAGGGAAAAATTTCCAGAAGCAGATGTTGGTATCTTAACAGGAGATATTAAGTTTAACCCTGATGGAAATCTTTTAATTATGACCACCGAAATTCTTAGAAATCTATTATTTAATAAAAAAATTCAAGATATTCAGAATAGGGTAGAAATTGAAATTGATATTTCAAAGGATTTTTCGCTCATTGTATTTGATGAAATTCACTATATTAATGATAAAGATAGGGGTAAAGTATGGGAAGAGTCTATTATTTTGATTCCAGACCATATTCAAATTATGATGCTTTCTGCAACTATTGACAATCCTGTAGAATTTTGCGATTGGGTTAGACAAGTTAAAGATAGGAATATTGTGCTTTCTTCTACCTATAAAAGAGTCGTTCCCCTAAAACATGCAGTATATACTCATTATCTTGACAGTTACATGAAAAAAACTAAAGAAGTTGCAAAATGTATAAAATATAATAATCAATTATCTATATTTAGTGATGAAAATAATCCTTTTGATGCTGAAACTTATCAAAATGTTCTACATCATCTCAAGAATACATATCAAGGATTATCAAGAAATCATGTTTATCGAGAACTTATTGATTATCTTACTAAACATAATATGACACCTTGCATATTCTTCTGTTTTTCAAGAAAAAAATGTGAACAACATGCAAAAGCTATTCCACAATCTTTATTAGACCAAAATGAAATATCTGAATTACGAAAAATTGTTTACTTTAATCTTAAAAAATGCGATCAATATGAATCATATATTAAACTTCAGCAATATGATACTCTTATGAAATGTATGGAAAAAGGAGTCGCTTATCACCATTCAGGTTTACTTCCCGTTTTTAAAGAAATTGTGGAAATATTGTATGCGAAACAGCTTGTGAAAGTGTTATTTGCAACAGAAACATTTGCTGTAGGTGTAAATATGCCAACAAAAACAGTCGTCTTTACAAGTATTGAAAAATTTTCGGGTAGTGATTTCAGATTTCTCTTTACTCACGAATATTTACAAATGGGAGGTAGAGCAGGTAGAAGAGGAATTGATAAAGAAGGAACCGTTATTTTACTACCTAATATACATGATTTACCTAATACTCATATAATGAATGGACTAATTAATGGTAACTCACAAACAATTCAATCCAAATTTACACCTGATTATCAGCTTTTGCTTAAAGTTATGTTAACCAATTCTTCAATTGATAATATTATTAATAAATCATTGGTTACAAAAGAAGTTGATAGTCAAACCTTAAATATTAATAAAGAGCTAAAAGAAATTATACTACCTACAAAAGATTTTTCAATATGCGAGGAATATGAACAATTAAATAATCAAAACCAATGTAATGGTTTAATAAAAATACCTCAATCTGTGCTGAAAAAAAATAGAAAAAGAGCAAATAAAATTAAATATCAGGATGGATTTCAAGACCTATATAATGAATATTTACAAGTAAAGCCAGTTATTGATAAATATAACAAATTGCAGAATCAACTTAAAAATTGTGGTAACTTTTTAGGAAAAGAAATAGCGGATGTATGCATTCTTTTACAAAGTAATAATTATATTACTGATTCTAAAAATATAAGTAAAGATAATGTAACTATGAAAGGAATTATTGCGAGTGAAATTAATGAGTGTAATGAAATTTTACTAACAGAATTAATATTTAGTAATTTACTTGATATGGTTGAATTCAAAGATTTAGGAGCAATTCTTGCTGTTTTTGCTGATAGTAAACCAGTGAAAGGAAATAAGCCTGACACATATACTGATGCATATCGGCCATATCAATATGTAAATTATATTGATAATTTGGAAAATACTTCAAGTCTTTGGAGCAAACAAGAAAACGATTTAAGACTTAGTATTAACTCGGAATGGGATATAAACACTTATTTAATGGAAGCCACTTATAAATGGCTAGATGGTTCACCTTTTGAAACAATTACATACGAATATAATTTATTCGAAGGAAATCTAATTAAAGATTTTATAAAGATTTACAATCTATCAGCAGAGGTTGAAAAGGTTGCTACTATACTTAACAAAACACATTTACAAGTTGAATCTGCAAAACTACGTGAAAATATTATTAGGGATATTGTTAACATTGAATCACTTTATATTAAATAATTTAAGTAACTTTTCCTCAATATATTAACATAAAGATATTTAAACTATTATAATTATGACTATCAATACTGGTTATAATTATAATAAATTTTTTTCTACTAATGCCGCTAAATGTGAAGGTAGTAATCAATTAAATAATTCGCCTTCAACAGTAACAAGAGGAAAGAAAAATATTGAGTGTGAGTCAATATTAAAAAGTTTTGTAGATTGTCTTGAAGAAAATTCATTTAATATTACATCGGAATATAGGTGTTACAATATTGCAAATAATTATAGAAAATGCCTATATTCTATACGTCTTTAATTTTATTACAACCGCTATTATCAATTATATGTTGTAATTCTCTAACAAGCTCACTTGTAGATGTTTTAAATGCTTCGGGAAGGACTGCGTGTATAAATGCTTTTACAGAACCTACAAAAAGTTTACCAGATAAAGTTAGAGATAATTGAGCATGTTCAATATAACTAAGACAATTTTCATTCGGATGTTTAAATATAGAATATTGATTAATTTGTTGTGTCATACTTTCCATTGCATCTGCCATTATATATTACTAACTAATAAAAAAATCTTTAATATTTTTATTATTCAAGTGCTAAATTATCAAATTGAATAATAATACTTTTATCAGGTAAATGAATATTAGGTTTACCATTAATTTTAACTTTTTCAAGTTGATACAGTAATAAAGTTGTTATTACTTTATCATTATTAATAATTAATATCTTTTTATCCTCAATTTTAATATCATATATATGATTAATTTTATTATGAATAATTGATGTTCTTATAGTCACCTTTTCTTCAGGAAAATATAGAAATAATTTGTTAGATTCTATATCAGCATCATAAATAAAGCAACTACTACTATATTCATTTGACGTGTAAACCTTGTATGCTAATACTAACTTATGTATGTCTCTATAAGCCTTTTTTAAATTTTGATTATATTGATTTATATAATCTAAACCATTATTCTTAGAATAAACACTATGATGATTTGTATTTTCTTCCAATCTATTAATTATAGTATTTGTTTTTGTATAAAATATTTCTTGATTTATTAAATCAGCTAATCTTCTTAGGGGAGATGTCGCATGACAATAATTATTAATTCCTAACGATATATGTGTGTTTTTTTCGAAGGAATATTGTGCACATCTTGACCTAATAATACTAAGAAAATTATCCAACTTTACATTACCTATCGGAACATACGACAAATTATTTTGTTCTTGTATTCTATAAATCGGACTCTTATTTTCTTTCGACAATATATTACAAAATTCTGTATTGTAAATTATCATTAATGCTTCTATAAGCTTGTGTGAGTCTTCTATTATAATTTCCTGATGTGTAATTAATTTATACACATCTTTGATAATAGGTGCATATTTAAAATATCTTTTAGGATAGTTGTCATAACTATAGTTTTTTGTTATTTTTCCGTATGTTTTTCTTAATCTAGATGAGTATATTATCTTATTAATCGTGTCATATTTTATTTCAATAGAAAGCATTAATCTGATTTCTTTTTCAATAAGAGAACCGTATTTACTTGATATTATTGTAGGAAGCATATGTTTAATATAATCAGTTAGGTAGATAGATGTAATGTTTTGAACAAGATCAAGCATATTTAATTTTTTTAGTAAATAATATACATCTGCAATATGAATATCGATAACAACCATATTTTTCTCTTTGTATATTGATAAAGCATCATCGATATCTCTACATCCTTCGGGATCAATTGAAATAATATCTTTTTTTATTAATTCTCTATTATTAGTATTTTTTAATATACTATCAAATAAAAGGGGTATATGTTTAAATTGATATTTTAAATTAAATACTCGTAAATCATATTTCAATAATATAGATTCTTGTATAGCTTTCAAATCATTAATTGAACCTAATATATTGTTAATATTTCCATGAGCAAAAGTATCTTTTTTATCCCAATTCGTATAGTCAACTGTTACAATAATATTACTTTCATACTTTCTTTTAACTGTTGAGCATACTAAACATTTAGGATATTTTCTGTCAATAGGTTTGAAAATATAAGAGGGAACGCCTTTTTTATTAGGTTTAAATTTATATTTAGAAAATAGCTCTAGTTCACCTACAATTTTTTCAGGAAATATAATTTTTCCCTTAGGAATAATATTATTATCTTTAATTGTAACTAGTTGGCCTGTGAACAAACCTTTGATTCTTTCAGGTTCTTCTAAATTAATTGTGTCTAAATCGCTACATAATCTATATTTTGAATAATCTTGAGCATCTACATTAAGATAAAACATAATTGATAATAATTTATTTTAATAATTGTAATCAATTTTTATTTTATAGCTTTATCTACAGTTATCATTGGAAAAGGTGTTAATTTTATTCTGAAAGAGGGTAATTTATTTGTATTTTTAATAGATTTATACAAACTTAAACCAAATTTACGAACAAACCAAACAAGCAACCAGGCTATTGCTGTTTCGGCATATACGGGTAAATTCAAATTGTTTCTCATATATATCCAAAAAATATACCATACCGCAGCTGCGCATATGCCCTCAGCTAATTGATTATCTGTAATAAATGAAGTTATCATGATATAATATAAATGAATAATATATTGTATTAAAAGCAAATTTTAATTAGTATTAATTATGGATAGCATATTGTCTATTGTATTGGTTGGATTTTTTAGTTCAATATCGACTAGCTTTATTTTAGATAATATCTTTAAAAGAATTATTAAAGATAATGCCAGATATTTTTTATTACATGTTTGTTTAAATTCGTATGTAGTAGTTACTACATATAATGACATGACTAGATTTTTTTTAAATCCTATAGTGGATTTTTCTCAATATACTAAAAGTAGTCTTGACAGTGCAAGCGTATGTATAGGATTTCATATGTATCATTATCTTACAGAGGAACTTGATTGTGAAACTAAAATACATCATATCGTAACTGTATTCATTACTGGTTCTACAGCATTATTAATACCTACAGGAAGCACTACTTCAGCAATAAATTTTATTATGTGTGGTCTTCCGGGAGGAATTGATTATTTTATGTTAGTTCTTTGCAGATATAATTTAATGAAATCAATTACTGAAAAATATATCAATAGATGGCTTAATTTATTAATTAGAATGCCTGGAATGATGTTGATTAGTTGGTATATAATATTAAATATATATAATGGTAATATTTTATGGAAATCGTATTTATTGACAATATCAGCTTGCTTTTTAATGACAATTAATTCTATATATTATTGTAATAAAACTGTAGGAAATTATCACGTTAGAAGCTATCAACAAGATTTACTTAAGAATAGTTAAATTTAAAGTGCTGTTTTTTATAATACCTATATAATATATATATATGACCTGTCATATTAAAGTATATTTATTTAATGATACTTATAATTACCTCAATGGTAATGAAATTCTTAGTAAAATAGGTGAAGATACAGAAACAAAAATCAAGTATATTAATAAGAAAACTAATTCTTACATTACAATAGAAGGGAAATATGAACCTTGCCATAAAGCAAGAATTATATTGCAAGATATTGAGAAGGAGTTATATTCGATAGCTCATAATGATTTATATGAAAAATAAATTTGATATTAAATTTAATATGAATTTTAAAGTAAATAATGACTCATAGTTGTTTTAAAAAAATTGATGTTTATAATGACCCATTTAAAAATTTTCACAGTTGTCCAAGAAAACACAAAATTCGTAATAAAAGAGAAAGATATTATGATGGAAATGTATTATGTATTAGAATAGGCGAAAGAACATTTAAATATCCACCTAAAGGAGGTGTAATCATATTTAATAAAGATAAAACTAAAGTGCTTATGGTTAGAAATAATTATCATCCTTATGAACAGTGCCAGAAGTGGGGATTTCCCAAGGGACATTGTAAAGAATCTGAAAAATATTATGAATGCGCTAAGAGAGAATTAAAAGAAGAAA
>MDTC01192043.1_pt1 | contig 11966 bp, 7 predicted proteins | sample 811181 | NCBI WGS metagenome assembly MDTC01 (sample SAMN05326644, study PRJNA326480) | marine metagenome | isolation source: seawater | place: Pacific Ocean: North | collected 2011
TAACAGCTGATGGTGGTCGATTAATAGAGATGATAAGCGAAGAAGCACTGAATGCTGTGATAGCTTCAGGTGAGTCTGCAGGCGAATCCGCTTTATTTTGGCTAGCGTGTACTAATGTCGGACGAGAGCTATTGTTCCATCATCCGAGTTTGAGAGAGAAGATTACGCCACAAGGCTTGAATCACGTCATCGCTTCAGGTGAGTCTACAGGCGAATCCGCTTTATTTTGGCTAGCGCGGGCTAAGCAGGGTCGAAGTGTGTTAACAGCTGATGGTGGTCGATTAATAGAGATGATAAGCGTAGATGCACTGAATGCCGTCATAACCACAAGGACAAATGCAGGCGAATCCGCTTTATTATGGCTAGCGGGTACTGATGACGGACGAGAGCTATTATTCCATCATCCGAGTTTGAGAGAGAAGATTACGCCACGAGGCTTGAATCACGTCATAGACACAGGGCCAAATGCAGGAAAATCCGCTTTACTTTTGCTAGCAGGACATAAGCAGGGTCGAAGTGTATTAACCGCTGATGATGGTCGATTAATAGAGATGATAAGCGAAGATGCACTGAATGCTGTCATAGCCACAGGGCCAGATGCAGGCAAATCCGCCATGTATTGCATAGCGGGTACTGATGACGGACTAGAGCTATTATTCCATCATCCGAGCTTGAGAGAAAAGATTACACCACAAATCTTGAATCACGTCATAGCATCAGGTGAGCGTGGCCTGAATTTCCTTATGGCATTCAAAGAGGTGGTGCAGGCTAAGCTGACTCTGAGTGACTTTATGGTTCCACTGCATAAGTTGCCAGAGGCTGGTCTTCAATGTATGCTTGAGCTTTATTGCGATGCTGAGCAAAGCATGATGCTAAAAGAGGATTCTCAAGCCACGTTGTGTGACCTACTAGCGTCTACTGAAGCAGGGCGATCATTATTGAATCTTCTAGCGCCTGAAAACACCTTAGTGGCTCATCAGGGCTTATTTGCAAGCGCAGCGAGTGGTAATGGGTTAGTCAGTCCTCGTAATCATTGAGCCGTGGACTTATTCACTTGCAACACGGTGCTAGGATACTGGTCAGTTGCTACAGTTACGAGCCAAGAGCATGGTTATATCTGTGATTCAAATAAGTCATCAATAGGCACACAGCACGATGCTTGCATAAAAAAATGGGGTATGCGCATGGATTAAGTATATGATTTTAATGTGATATATGGTATTGTATAATCTAGGCAGTAGAATTAAAGCGATGACAAAAAGAACACAGTATTACCCGAACACTCGGGAAGCAATGCGTAAACGCCAAGCATTGGACATGGTTGACCAGTTGATGGTAATCATACAAAAAAGTATGGCTAATGAACGAGCAACGGAAGATTATGCAGAGTTCGACGCGATAATCGCGCGTATTGATGAAAAACTCAGAACACAACAAGAAAGTGGGCTACAATCAAGATTAGTAACGCATTTAATGAGTGATCGCATACCAAATGCCTACCTAAAAGGAAAGTGTGATCGCATAAACCGACTGTGTAAAACTTTGAACGCTGTTATCAGGCACATGGATACAGACTTGCTAAGCATATGGGCGTTAGATACCCCCGGTAGCGGAGGATTAATGAAAATACTAATCATAGCCGTTCGAAACGCGGATTATGATCCCTTCGTTAGACTGTACCATAGAATGGAGCAAGTAAATAAAAACGGTTTACTTAAGATTGAGCAAGATGAAAAATCGACGATACGTGCATTAGCGCGCCTTGCTTTCAGAAGTAAAACTGATCCTGGTCCGACAAGCAATATTATCAATGCATTGAGCAACGCCATGCGAGATTTTACGCTTGATGAAATCTTAAGCATTGAAGCAGCGGCGCCAGCCACCTTAGTAGCAATAGCAGTCGCCGCATTAGGCAGGAAAACGGCCACACTCAATGCGATCGCTGATCAACTCTCACTATGCAAGCTAAACGATCTGATAAGAATTGAAAAATCAGCGCCTTGTACGATTATGGTGCTACTTGAGTACCTCAGAAAAGCCAATAACAATGAATTGCATAATTTGACAAAAACCATGGCAACAGAAATGCAAAAAATAGATAAATCATATTTATTAGATATCCTTAACACAGTGCCGTTGACACTAAAAGAAATACTGATGTTTTTAAGTCGATATTCTTATGTAGGTTTTTATAAAATCAGTAACCAATTAAAACAGTTAACCGATGATGAAATAGGATCGCTCGTAGAGAAAGTGCCATCATTGCTTTTCGAATTTTCGAAATTGGCAGTTAATGGTCATATCGCAGCATTGAATGCGATCAGCATACAACTGAAGAGTCTATCGACGCACGGGATGAGGATGATCATGAGTCGTGAAAAAAACACGTTGAAAATGATAGCAGAGGCAGCTATCCACGGCCACAGTAATGCTTTTATTGCCATCAGTGTTCAGTTAAGAGAGTTAAGTGGCGATGATTTGATACACATTGAAAAGCAAGCCCCCGGTACATTAGTCGATTGCATCAAGGCTGATTACATTGCAAACAGTCGTGTCACCAGCTCGATGATTAGGAAATTACAGAAAGATACAATTCAAGATGAAAATAGAGCGCAGCAATCAATAATATTAAGCAGGCTCAAGAAATATTTAAAATCAATGCTTGATCGTGAAAATATCAAGTGTTTGTTGATATATCATATAATTGTAAGTGCCGGGTGGGGTGATCTATGTCAAAGGGATAAGCCAAGTCGCCTCAGTACAAGACAGAAACTGATGCGAATGGGACTAACCTGGTATGAGGCCATAGAAAAATGTGCACAATCAGCACATCAACCACTGGTAAAAATGATCGATTATATAAAAAATAATATCTTCGTTACATCACCTCAGCATGAACGAGCGTTTAGATTAGTATTTGTAAGAGAATTTATCAATAATTTATACGCCTTGTGCGAAAAAGATCAACAATATGCAACAATATCTGAAGTTGAGCCAGGATTGGATTCGTATCGAACAATGCTGAATCATATGGGTTGTCAATCAACAACAGACCCTATTATTATCAATGCATTACGAGAGCTTAATATATGCTTGGCACAATATCATCATGGAATGCTCAGTCGCACAACGGATGTCGCTAACGAAAATGCTAACGTCTCAGTCACACGAGTAGATGACTCTAAGTTATTTGACAATATAGAGCCAGGCCAAGAAAGAGAGAAATACGCTATGCTAAGACATATGAGCAACCATATCGTCGGACGTATGCAAAGCGGGGAGGATGGAAGCATCGGCCATGTGCAAGCACGCATCATAAACAGTTTTACAAAGTGGATAGAGCACATTGCTCAACAATTTCCAGGCGTTAAATTATACGAAGATAGTGACATGAACTATCATAAAATCAGAATGATACTCAAAGACTATGATTACGACCAAGTCATAGATCTCATCAGAGAAATCGCACAGAAAAGTTCACAGAATAAGGCTAAACCATGAATAAGAAGATAACACACATGCAAATAAGCAGATGCCTTAATTGGAAAGTGTGTATTGGGATTAAACAATATACACGCCGCACCCGTTTGAATAAAAAAGAGGTGAAATGATCATGGCTAATAAAAAAAGACGACGAGAAGACGAGTCAGGTGAAGCGCAATATAGCGCGATGAATATTGCTAAATGGATAGTTGAGCTCGCGAATAATACATTTCTGATGAATAGAAAAATACATAAAAATGTATTTTCCAAGATGGCTTATGCAATTCAACAGTGGGATAAAAGACAGCTCTTAGACATAGAGCAGCAAGCAAGAAAAACCATTTGTTTGCTCGCAAAAATAGTGAGCGAATCTAAAATTGGTGAGATCAATTTAGCAGTCGAAGCGTATGGGAGGCCAGATGAAGCACTTGGCGCAATGATAGATATAATGCAACACTGTTGTCACCATGAGCTATTATCAATTGAACAAAACGCACCTGGAACAATCAAAGCCATCGCTATGGCAACGAGTAAGGAGTGCAATACATTAACACCCATTAGCAAGCAATTGAAAAATATTGCGAATCAAGATTTATACGAGATTGAACAGCAATCAAAAGGTACCATAAAAGCCCTGGCTGCATCAGTTGGTTCAGGATCTTCAGATGGACTTGATGCCATCTGCACACAGCTGAAATCATTCACAAAGGCACAATTACTGGAAATAAATAGAGGTTCAGATGAGACAATCTCACAGATTGCACAAGCAGCCTCGCATAGTCACTACCCTAAGGCGCTACAAGCAATCGCAATACAGTTTGGTAAATTAACAGGAGAAGAGTCAGTCGAGCTTGCAAGAAATTATACCATGTTGTCACTAACGAAGGCCGCTTGCAGTGGGTACCCTGAAGCGCTCAACGCAATCAGTGCACCGTTGGGTAGATTAATGCTTGATCAAATCAAAGCCATAAATGACAGTACGCCAAACAGCTATGAAGGTTCTAACAACACAATCATGGGTATTGTTAAAGCGTGTGCGCACGGACATGAGAGTGCAATGCTCAGCATCATGGCAAAATTTGCAGGAAATAATAATAACGGCATGCTGAAAAAAAGTTTACAATTCATCGTAGCCAGAGTTATAAGGAAATCCTGCTGCGGTAAAAATTTAGCACTGTTACGAACACTCTCAGACTTGGGATGGCAGCATTTTATTAGGCCTGCATATCTGATAACGTGGTGTGATTACATAGTCAACTGCCTGAAGTCAAAAACAGTAAAGGGCTATCGTGATGCACTTTATTTCATAAAATCAGAAATATTAGTTGCTTGTAGTCAACATAAAAGAAAAAATAGGTTGTTTTTTCTGAGACAGATAATAGATTACTGTGAGTCGTTACTCGAGCGTGACGACAATGATGTGATTGAGATGAAGCGGCTTATAGATAAGTTGAAAAAGTGCATGATATACTATTCGCAATGTCTGCCTGATTGTTTACCTGCCACAGCTTTAGATATAGAAATGCAAGCATTGGTCATGCCCCTCGAGCCAACACATGGATTATTCAATACTGTTCGACAACAGCTCGCAATGCGCTACCGGAGCCTGAAATTATTGAATGCAGGGTTGGGGACTTATATTCATGCAGGACCAGAAAGAAGTTTGGCAACTGCACTAGAGACAATGAAGCAACAATTTTATCACTGGGTTCATACCGTCGTCCATCAGTATGATCGTGCACTATTCAGTAATAGTGAGATGTGGCGTCTTCAATTGGAGGATATGGATTATGATGATATCCATATTTTGTTAAAAAATTGCGATTTTGATGGTGCAATACAATACATAAAAAACCAGCGCAACAGCCAATCAGGACTCGCGATAATAACAGATGAACGCGATACCACGCACCAACAGCCCAGATGAATAGATGATAAGAGGCATGGCTCATCAAAATTGAACTCAGAGACTTTGGAAAGGCTTGCTACAAGCAGCAGCATAATTTTTTTCCTTGGGTCCTGTGTGTGAACTGGGCGAAAAAAAGCAATAGGGAGCATGATCAAGATTAGGGTCACTATAAAGTCCAATTGCAGCATCCAGACTCAAAGTCTCTGCACAAACCCCGCTTGACTTGTGAGCATATGCAATTTCTTGCGCCAGCCCAAGCGGTAGTTCACCGGTATGGTCATGCTTTTTTATGTAGTTTAAGAGGCGTAGCATCACTGCAGCGTCTAAGATTTTACCTGAGTCACGATAAAAAATTTCCAGTCGCTCTCTCTTAACGACAATAAGTGTACTGTTCGTAAGGCTTGAGTCAGGACCGATTATTCGACCCTGAATATGATTTTCTAATCCGGCAGCAGAACAAATAAAATAGTCACTATGCGTACCATAATCAGGATCTTTCAATGCCCAATGTGCGTTATTGTCCTGTGAGAGATGACCGAGTGCAAGCAGACTTTCGCCATAGGATTCTTTGTGGCCATTTGTAGTCCATCCCCCGCGGACTTCAGCACAAACATGAATATTAGGTTTGCCTAAAATATGGGTTAGCGTCTTCACCACACCACGCAGAGGACAGTGAATTGTTAAATAGTGTTTGGTGCCTAAAATCGAAGATTCCAAGCCCGATACATGCGCAGAAAAACCTTTTACTATTGCGCCAGTTCTTGAAAATAATCTTTGAGAGTCAATCGCGTGCCATGGGTTTTTTATAAAACCGTAATGACTAAAAGCAGGCGTTTTTTTATCGGTGGCATACGGGACAGAGATAACAATTTCCTGGTAATACGCATAGGGGTTAGCAAAGCCACTAACAGAAAACCCAAAGCGCGATTGAAAATTAGTTTTACACCGATGCGCATGGTCGCAGTGTTTTTTGAGTGTTTGGTCGGTAATGGGATCTGAGGATCCATAAACAATAAATCGTAGCTCCCTGGGAGTAGATGCTTGAATAAAATCACAAGTCGCAGCATCAGAGATTGATAGAAGCATCGGATAAACACTATCTCGCAAATAAGCAAAGCCTGAAAGCGCAGGCGTAGGTGAAAAACCAAGCAGTGCTTTTTCAAATAACGGTGCATAAAAAGGCATCTCTTTATCCCAATCTGTCGTTAAAACAAACTTGTAAAAAGCATCATAATCGGCTAGAGACCGATACTCGAGGCAATGATCAGTGCCATCGGCAATATCGTCAGCAAGCGCAAGCTTGTAGGCGTTAAGAATATTGCTCAAGAACAGTGCTTCACCATGACGCGCCGTCTGGATATAATAGTCTCTCCAAAAACAGACATTACTAGCAGATAGTTGCTCAAATGCTAAATAAAGCGTTCGGCCATTGTTAAGTACCTGTTGGCCATGAAAGCAATGAACTGTTTCTTTATTATCGGTTGTATAAGTGATTTTTTTCATATAATTATCTTAATTTGACATGGTATCATACTGAAATACAGGCAACTAGAGTCAAGTATCAACATAAAGCATGGAAGATTAGTTCTACTCATTATCGACTTGATCAGCTGATCCTATGTAGATCAATCCGCATGACGGTCACCGGGTGATTTTTGTAAACATCCTTATCTATCGTTTTCCATCCAGAGCGTTGGTAGTAGCCCAGCAATTTTTCATCAAAAGTAAAAAGATGTAGCTTTTTATAACCCAAAGCAACTGAGTGCTGTAGGGCAGCATCCATCAGTGCCTGTCCAACACCTTGATTCTGATGCCGTTCAGCAACCACAAAATCAGAAAGCCATGGCGTGAGCTTCGAGTCCAATCCATCCTTTTTACACAGTGTCACCATGCCGAGAGGTTTACTGTCACATTTGGCAACAAGCGTGATCGGAAGCGTATCCTTAGCGATATTTTTAGCTAGATCATGTGCAATGGACATGGCGGTTACCTTTGGTAACCAGTGGCGCCCCAAAACGTCAACCCATATCTGAGCAAGCATTGGAATACTAGCCATACACGCGGACAAGGGCTGAATATGAATTTGGGGGAAACGCTTTGTGACCATATTGATGAATTGTGGGATGTTCCGTGATCGTAAGTCACTGTAACCATTTATCATACATGAATCAACTAAACTTCAATAATTATTGGGTTAATGAGGATGTTTAGGATTCAATTGAAGCCATGTGATGTAAAAAATATTTACACAAGAAATGCAATCAAAAAATAAATTAGGAGCATCCATAAGTAAGCGTTTATCAAATGACGCATTGAGCGAATGTCAATCGAATATACGTATCCGCCCTCTTAAGACAGTGCGCTCATCTCAATTGGTATGGTTGCTGCAAAATAGGCATGACGGGAAAAATAAATGAAATAGACATCATATATTGTAATGATATTATAGAAAGATTTATAATACAGGAGACGATAGAAGAAAATGAACAATACTATGCAGCGTTTAGGAATATTCAGAGAAAGCATCTCAGAATCTCAGGAGATGGAAACAGACTTTTTAAATTACACGAAAATGCTCTGGTGGAAAGAAACGAACCGGCAAGCAATCAGCATGGTCCGCGATGAGATTGCAACAAAGCGCACTGATGCATTACCCAGTGAATTAATATTTTACCCATCAGCTCAGACATTTCCCAGTAAAGTGATTATTGACGTCATGCAATCGGCCACTCACTATGCGATTACGAACAGCATGACAATCATCAGTATCGGTTCCGGTTCTGGCATTTTAGAAGAGCGCGCTCGTCTTCAAGGGGCAAAGATTCAGTGCATAGAGCGTATGCAATACGTTGGTTTTGAGAATGAGTATCACGTTGCTGATGATCAAATCTATTTCAAAGGGACGACGCATCGAGTACATTGGATGAACACATCCTCAGATAATGCTGATAGCAGCGCCACCGCACACAGTGAGAATAGCAAGCAGGTTGAAGCCGTCTATGAAAAAATAGCTGATCCTGAATGGGGTATGCAAAATACAATATTGGTCATGATCATGCCGCCTCCCAGCGACGAATACGGTGATAATCAGCAGGGTAATGGGATGGGTCACTATGTTGATGTGTTTGAAAAAATGGGTGGCAATAAATGCTTCTTGTTTTTTAGCGGATACCAAAACTCACATACAGCGATAGAACCGAGCAAGGACATGGAATCATGGAATTTATTCTCTGTTAGAAACAATCAGACAGCATCAAAACTTTTAGCTAATGTCGGCTTTTCTGTCAGTCGTGAACTGATTCAATCAAAGTGCTGTCGATATGTTGCGATCGCTGATCAGGAAGACGGCCTAGTGAGTGATTTGTTTTATGAAGATGACCCATACACGAGTGACGATTTTTCAGATGATCCTCTTGATAATACTGAGCCTTTACCACACAGCAGTATTCGATGGGTGCCAAAAACTGTAACTGTGAGCTTTGATCCTGAAACCTCTGGCGATACTTATACAGTAGAATTTCCAGAATCAGCAATAGATGCGCCATCAACAGGTGTACAGCCTAGATAATCGATTGAGATAATTGCGCAAAGTGCCGACCTGGGCTCGAAGTTGCCAGGAAAATTAGCGTGTCCAAGCCCCAATAATCTGTAAAATTATAGCCTAAAAAAGGCTTGTTACACTTTTTGGCATGTTGTTACAATCATAAGTATGGGCAGTTTCGCCTTATGTTAGATTGGATTTGGCGCCAGTTTCAACCGAAACATTCATGCTCAGGGTCAGAGACTTAATTTGGCATGTCTGTGAAATAACAAGAAGCTAATTCTCACATACATGCTTCGACACCGTGACATCATTGTAGGCTATACAACGATCACGCATATGCCAGATTAGTAATTCTATCCGTGATTGGATCTTATAATTTGTTAGAGTTTTAACAGCATGCTGCAGATCGGTACTTGATTTACTTTCGATTGTGTATTGCCTAGTAGTCCATGAGCAGGGCGTCAGCTATTGTTCGACAATGAGGCGCTAAGAATGCGTATCACAACAGCAGCTCTAAATACTATGGTTGCAATGCACGATTAGTAGTCGAGTGTGCTACGATGGGGGAATCCAACAGGTTTGAATGATCCTCAAAACTTGAGAGATAACGTTGATCACCAAGACTAATGGTTTGTACAGATAACAAGCTGTCATCCTGAACAACACGATTAGCATCTCGACTACAACCGATGGCCGTTAATCGTGATTGGGTAGAAACTTGCAATGTTTCATGGGATAAGTCATAAACTTTTCGTAATATTTGGAACATAGATTGACGATCCACAGAACTAAAGTGATGCGGGAATTCATCTTTCTGCGTATCATTTGCGTCAACCATTTTTAGGTACATGACCTGATGCTGCGAGAATAAAAAATCAATTGCCTGAGGTATTGCTTCTATCCACATGCCCTGCACCAGATTACCAGGCGCAATGGATATGCCATGCGCAGAAAACGCATCTTTTAATAAACGAACCCGTCCAGTATACTCAGGAATATTGCTACGCAAACCACCGAAGATATTGACTTTTGCCGTTGCGATATCACCACCATGCTGAGTAAACTCACGAGTAAAACTGGAAATAGCAGCATTAACCACGGATTTTTTTTCGAATTGCTGAGATGGCATATGAATATAGGCAACACAAGTTTTACGACCATCAAGATCATAGTTTGCACACTCAATAAGGAAACAGCATGATAAATTGAACACGACCACAGCGTCAAAGTCTCTACTATAACGTCCGGCTAAGCAACAAAACTCAGGAACTTCATATACTTTAATATTAGTCATTTTTATTACTGGTTACTGATCGTTCATTATACCATAGACCAAAGCTGACGTACAGTGGTTGGACCCTTGGTACCGGCGAACCTTGCGCGCGTATAGCCCGGGCAAATAACCTTGGTCATCTCGATAATTTCTGGCCAAGTCAGCATCCATCTCACTCTGACTTAGGGGCTTATAATGGACAGGCCATAGTGATTTTATCGTTGCTTGACTGCTTGGCTGTATTGGCGTGCCGTCAATAGAGTCAACATTATCAAGTTGATTGTCTAGTGCGTAGACGCTCACATCATAATCCGTAGTAAAAGGTGCAACGACCATTTTTTCAATTTGGGGCCATGTCATCCTTGTTGATCGTGACAACACGTCAAAAAGCGCAATAAGTGCTTTCTTCTTTGGCTCAGCTAGCGCAGATTGTTGGGGCTCTGACTCGTTCATTTTTTGTGATAATGCTAAGCTTTGGTTGTAGCTTTGCGCAACACTACCAAGACAGGTCCATGTCAGGAATAGTATTATTTTACAATACTGAACACGAATCCTATAACGCCTCAAGAATCTACAGATACAGTTAGGTAAGGTATCATTGTTAAAGCAGTAAAACAAATTAGATGACTTGATTAAACGCCATGGTAATCATGGAAGGATCAAATGAATTATGATAGGTTATCATGGTCCAAGTAATCATATAAAACTCCCATATGCAAGCCATCACACAAATACAGGAAAACACCCATCAAGCAAAAAACAGATCAAAACATGATGCAAATGATCTACGCATTTTAAATGAAATGCTAGATATACTCAGCAGCATTCAAGTACAACAATCTGTGAGACCAGATGAACTCTCTGAACTGGCAGAGCTTGCTAATTCGATTGCTTTTGAAGATAAAGACGGCAATTGTGTGAGAAATAAATATGGCAGTATTAACAGATCAAAGAATTGCAAACCACGTGAGAATGGGGTTTTATTCATGCAAATGGCATGGATGCGACATATTGATACAAAAAAAATAACGCAGCTTAGCGCTGAAGATGAGAAAGATCTGATAAGCGACTTAGATAGCACAAAATCAAAAATTGAAGAAGTGTGTCAGTATCTATCAACCGCGAGCAATCCAATGGATAAGATTGATATGGCGCACTGGAAGCAGGAAACGACGTGGTTAGCTTGGATAGAATATCACTATTTGCAACCAGTGATTGATAAAATGCAAGAGATTCTGCAAGATACGCAGCTAGCAAATTTAGATTTAAGCAAGCGAGAGCATCGTTATTACCTAGGCGCTGTGTTGACCAGTATTGGCGAGCTAAGTAACGACTTGTTGTTAATGACATGCTGCAAAGATGATGAGGACTTTAAGCTTTTTAAGACTTTAAGAAATAATATGTTGCATGATCAAAGCGCAATGAATGAAGCCAATGAAGCCATGCAACAAAACTTACATGCGCTAATAGTACTATTGCGCGATGGCTTTTTGAGAAAAGTAGTCAGCATCAACGATAGGCTAAAAAGTTTAGCAAGCGAAAAGGGCACGGGTTGTTGTATCAGCAGTGATCATGCTGAAGTAAAAAGTTTCATCAATGACACGAATCATTATTTAGCTCAGTATCTAGTTGAGAACAACGTTAATAGCAGCGCTCAAGAAACTGACAGCAATCAACAAGCAATGCTTGATTATAAATCTGTGATTGAAGCCACGTTTCCTGAGCAGAAACAGAAGGATAGCATTAAAGAAACAAAA
>MDTC01207539.1_pt1 | contig 11966 bp, 11 predicted proteins | sample 811181 | NCBI WGS metagenome assembly MDTC01 (sample SAMN05326644, study PRJNA326480) | marine metagenome | isolation source: seawater | place: Pacific Ocean: North | collected 2011
CGGGTGGCTGAGGTGAAGCCGGTTTATGCCTACGTGCGGGGCATGGCGGCCTCCGGCGATTACTACCTGGCCTGCGCTGCCAGCAAGGTCTACGCCCTGCCAACCGCGTTGGTCGGTTCCATAGGCGTGATCTACCTGCGGCCGGTACTGGAGCAGCTGCTCGCCAAAGTGGGCGTGGAATTCTCTGTGTACAAGAGCGGGGAATTCAAAGACATGACTGGCTTCTGGCGGACTCCAACCGACCGTGAATCAGAGAAATTTCAGGAACTGATCGACGAAATATTCAACAACTTTGTGACGGTGGTGGCCAGCGGACGTTCTCTGGAGGAATCCAAGGTGCGGGAGGTGGCCACCGGCGAGGTCATGACTGCCCAGAGTGGGATTGGCGTTGGCCTGGTCGATGGGATCGGAGATTTCAAAGACACGCTCGAGGCTGTTGCCCTACTTGGTGACTGTAAGCCCTCGCCCAAGTGGATACGCCCCAGCCGCAGTTTCCCCCAACGTCTGTTGGGTCGAACCGGCATCGGCGGCCAGATCGGCGGACAAGGGGTATTGGACGGATTGCAGAGGATCATGGCTGGCGGGATCTATTATCTTGAGCCTGGACACATCTCCGGAGGAGACTACGGTCTCGGCGAATAGCTAGCCGACGATTCGCTTGGCTTCCTGCCAGAGTTCCTCTTTCTGCTCCAGAGGCAGGCCGTTGAAATCCTGACCTCGATCTGCAGCCAAGGATTCCATGCTCAGATACCGCCTGCTGAAGCGCTGGTTCGCCTGACGTAAGACGTCTTCGGCGTGGGCACCGGTCCAGCGGGTCAGATTGACCATGGTGAACAGCAGATCGCCTAATTCGTGCTCTTTTTCCTCGGTCGTGCTGGCTGCCTTGAACTCGGCGACCTCTTCCACGAGCTTGTCCAGCACGCCTGAGATGTCGTCCCACTCGAATCCGGCCTTGCCGACCCGGTCCTGCATCAACTGGGCGTAGGCCAAGGCTGGCAGGTCAACGGGGATACCTTCCACCGGAGATTTCTTCTCGCCCTTGGCCTTCCGTTCTTCAGCTTTGATCTGCTCCCAGTTCTTCTCCACCTCTCGTGCGTCCTCGGCGTGTCCATCGGCAAATACGTGAGGGTGCCGGCGGACCAATTTGGCGTTGATATTGCGCAACACATCCTCAAGCTGGAAATCGCCCGCTTCCTGGGCGATATCAGCGTGGAATGCGATCTGAACCAGCAAATCACCCAGTTCCTCCGACAAGATCGCCGGATTCCCCTGGTCGATAGCCTCAATCACCTCATACGACTCCTCAAGCAGGTTGCGCTTTAGCGAATCGTGGGTCTGCTCTCGGTCCCAGGGACAGCCACCTGGCGCACGGAGTTTGGCGACAATGTCCACCAGGGTCTGAAACGTGCCCAGTTCCTGATCGGAGAATGGTGTTTGGCTTTGGGATGAATCCTCTTTTGGCGACATGGGCGAATTATAGATTGAGGGCTGGTTGCTTCACAAGCTGGCCGGTGCTAAGTTAAACGGGACTTCCAGGCACAAATTCACCCTATCTCATGGCCTGGTTCACGCGTAAAACCGGAGTTCAAATGAGCCGTGTTGGCTTCATCCCCTGGGCGCTTTTCATAGTTGCAGTACCGCTTTTTTTGATCACTGCCAGTGTTACCTGGGCATTCAACAGCCCCGGTCTCTACAACGACGGTTTTGAGAAGTACTCCATCTCCAGGATCACCGGAATCACCAACTCTGATCTTAGACAGGTAGGCGCAGACATCCGGAGTTATATCAACTCCAGCGACGAGCCGATGGACATCCAGACCAGCATCTTTGGAGCGGAGCAAGACCTGTTCAACGCCAAAGAGATCGCACACATGAAAGATGTTAAAACGTTGGTGCGTGGAGTCTACGTGCTGGCTCTAGGCTCAGCCGCATACCTGCTAGTTATGATATTGGTCGGCTTTATCAGGCAGGGGCGGCTCTTCACCCCACTACTGGCCAAACGCCTGGCCCTCGGCGGCGGATTGACCCTGGCCATGCTGGCGCTATTCGGCGCTGTGGCTGCCTTTGGGTTCGATAGTCTGTTCATAAAGTTCCACGAGATCAGCTTTGCCAACGATTTTTGGCAACTGGACCCTCGGACGGACTATCTGGTCAGGATATTTCCGGACAATTTCTGGTTCGACGCCACCGTGTGGGTGGCGGTAAAGGCCGTAGTAGGCGCGCTGGTCATAACCGTAGCTTCCAGTTCTTATCTGGTTTACCGCCGGTACAGCAGCTGGCAAGAAATGATGCACAGCCTGAGGAGAACCGGCTGAAAGATGCATATCAAGGCCTAGGTGGTCTAGAATACGTAGCTGAATTGACACCGTTGGCCCAACCGCAAAGGTTTACGAATAAAAACAGGGGCAAGTGTTACTTGCCCCTGTCTTACGTGAATCTCAATCTACTGATTCGATCTATTATTGATCCAGCCTACGGACCACAGCCGCAGCACCCGCCGCCGCTCAATGGAGGTAATGGACCCATAGAGGTCGGCATCTCGCTGGCGCCACCCTTGGTCACCGAAGCAAATACCGAGATTGCACGCCTGGCGGGCTGCTCGCAATTTGGGCAATCAGCTCCGGTTGCGCTCATTGACTGGAGTTTTTCAAACTTGTGGTCACAGGTGGGACAGAGATATTCGTATAAAGGCATGCTCGAGTCCTCCCTAAGTTATTCCTAGAGTAGATCCCAACGAGTAGATCCCAACCGAATTCATGCGCTCGGCAGGCACTGAACTGAATTTAACCGAATCAAATATCAAGCGTCAAGGGCGATATCATCGTTAGGCAGAATCAAGACTCAGGCTCGGAAGAGGCCACCGGCGGACAACCGCAGGTGAGGCCACGACGGCGTTTACAGACGCTGGATTCGTGGCGAGCCTACCGTGATTTCAGGTTCCTCTGGGTCGGCAATTTCTTTGCCAACACCGCCCAGTGGCTACAACTGCTATCCGTAGGCTGGTTGGTACGCGATCTGACGGAGTCGTTCGCATCTTCAGCGCTCCTCGTGGTCACAGTGGGCGGCATGACCACCCTCCCGACAATCGTGGTTGGACCCTGGGCAGGCGTGCTTGGAGACCGGGTCAACCGTAGAAAGCTGGTCATGTGTGTCCAGAGTTTCATGGCCGTGGCCGCAGTGACGTTTGCTTTAGTCGTGAGTTCCGGTCACGTGGAATGGTGGCACGCCTATATCTACGTGTTGGTGTCTGGGGTCTGCTGGTCAACCACACTGACCGTCCGTCAGACATTGGTGGCCAACACCGTTCCCAAAGAATCGCTGGTCAACGCCTACGCTGCCAACACACTGACCATCACCGGCACCAGGATGATCGGCCCATTCATCGGCGGCATCCTGATCACCACCCTTGGCTTCACCTGGAATTTCGCCATAGAAGCCGGTTTGTATGCGGCCACAGTGCTGGCATTCTGGCCCATGAAGACCCCCTACACCCAAGCAAGGCCCCCGAGTACCGGTAGTTCACCACTGGCCGACCTTTTGGAAGGGTTCCGCTACATCAGGAAGCAGGAGAAGGTGATCTTCCACCTGATAATCCTGGGTTTGATACCAAACGTGCTGCTCCATCCTGTGTGGTTCATGCTGCCCATCTTCACCGTGGAGGTCTTGCACCGAAGCGCCGACGTGGGTGGTTACATGCTGGCCGTGACTGGAGTGGGTGGATTCGTCTCTGCAATCACAATCGCCTCATTGGGTTTCGGTCGGAATCGCGGGCTCATTTGCCTCTGGTCAGTCTTGTTCGGCTCGGCCACCATCGTACTGTTCGCCCATTCCCACTGGTTGGCCCCGGCATTGTTGTTGATTGGCCTGATGTCTGCCGGACAGGCGACGTTCCGAACCTCGTCCAGCACTTTGATACAGACGTTGTCTCCCGACCACCTGCGGAGTCGGATAACGAGCCTGCATATGTACAGTCAGGGGTTTGTGTTCATGTCCAGCCTGGCAGTGGGCTTGTTGGTCGACCAGACCACGGTGGTTGTGGCTCTGACGGTAATCGGAGTCACAGGCATGGTCTTGGGCACAATGGCCTACATGGTCTTCCCGTTGGTCAGGCAAGCACGTTGATGATGCTGATTTGATGCCAACAATATGATTGATTGCCAAGAGGTTTTCGGGCGTTTTTCGGGTTCCGGGGGTACCCTAGTCAAGTGATTTCCCGAATCAAGAACAGCCCCAGTTACAAATGGTGGGTATTTGCCACCATTGCTGTTGGAACATTTCTATCCGTTGTCGACCACGGCAGCGTACTGGTTGCGCTCCCCAACGTGGAGTCGCATTTCGATACCGACCTCCCTACAGTCCAATGGATAGTGGTCGGCTACGCCCTGGCGATCAGTGTCTTGATCCTGCCCATGGGCCGGTTTGGCGATATTATTGGCCGAAAACCGGTCTACATCGCCGGGATGGTCATCTTTGTCGTAGCCGCCTTCTTCGCCGGAGCCTCTCCCAACCTTGGTTTCTTGATCTTCTCCAAGGTTGTACAGGGCGTTGGCTCAGCCATGGTTCAGAGTTCCGGGATCGCCATGGTTGTCTCATCGTTCCCAGGCACAGAACGAGGCAAGGCTCTGGGCACTCACCTGAGCGTGGTCGGAATCGGCGCCATTGCCGGGCCAGCCATTGGCGGTCTATTGGTCAGCGCCTTTGATTGGCGCGCAGTTTTCTTTGCCAACGTACCCATCGGCGTGATCACCATCATCATCTCCATGATGATCCTGCCACTTTCAAAGCCAGATGCGTCCGCCGAAACCCGGCGGTTCGATTGGGGTGGGGCCGTTTTATCGGGCCTAGCCCTGTCGGGTTTCTTGCTGGTGGTTGGAAATGGAGACCGGTTGGGCTGGACCTCAGCGTTGATCGTATCCGGATCGATAGCCACGGTCGTTGCAGGCGTCGTATTTGTCCGGTGGGAACTCCGTTCCTCAGCACCGATGCTGGACATGCGGCTGTTCAAACGCAAGGTATTTGGCTTTGGTGTGGCCGCAGGCTGGTTTTCCTTCCTGGGTAGTTCAGCAGCCAGGTTCATGATGCCGTTCTACCTACAGCGGGTCTTGGAACTGTCGCCGAGGGAGGTGGGGTTCCTGCTCATACCACCAGCTATGTGTATGGTGATGCTTGGGCCCATAACTGGCCGACTATCAGACCAATTCGGATGGCGAGTCTTGACCGTCGGTGGGTTGTCCATCTCTGCCACAGCTTGGTTCATCATGGCGTTCGCGCTCACAGAAGCATCTCCCGAACTCCTAATCGTAATCATGCTGATGGCCCAGAGCACCGGCACCGCATTGTTCAACTCGCCCAACAACAGCTCCATCCTAAGCGCAGTCGATCGTTCCCAGTATGGAGTGGTCTCGGCCCTGACTCAGTTGGTCCGCAACTCAGCTAATGTGACCAGCATCGCCATTTCTACCACCGTGGTGGTGGCCGTGATGGGGGCCAAGGGAGTGGAACCGAGCCTGGACGCCGTGAATCCAGACGTGGCTGACGCCTTTGTCACGGGTCTCAAATACGCCTTCTTGATGCTGGGCGGGTTGCTCCTGATAGGGATTACATTTGCCCTGCTCAGAGGCGAGCGTGCCAAACCAACTCCAACGCCCGGGCCGCAGGAGCCGGTGGCGGCCAATTCCGAGTCCAAATCCGACTAATCCCAAGACCAAACAGGGCGTTCCAATCCTGCTTGACACCCCTAACTTTGGGTGGCAAACTTACTTTTCATTCGTGATAGCTGGCGTTACGCCTGACGCGCCTCGCCCATCTATCCGATATCACACCAGTGTCGGAGGAGTTTCAAATGGCAGATGTAAACATCGAGATTCGCGAGAACGGTCCCCTGCGCGTGACCGGCCCCATCACGATCACAGACAAAGACGGCAAAGGATACAACATTCCTGAGGGCCAGTGGGTGAGCCTATGCCGCTGCGGCCTCTCTGCAAACAAGCCGTTCTGTGACACCGTCCACCGAGAAAAAGGTTTCCAAGCTGATTCTGTGGCTTTCTAGCCCGACTCAATCTCACGAAGAACATAAAAAAATTGAGCTAACAAAAAGGCATCCCGACAAGTCGGGACGCCTTTTTTCGTGACTATGTCACCGATAACCGGTTAATCCTTGCGATAAACCCGTCGTATGCCTCTAACGGACGCGAGCCGTGCTTCGGCCAGGTGATCCGCAGCCTTGGCCGTGGGGATTTCTTGACTCTTTGATATTGAGATCACCTGTTGCATGGTCTCGTAGACCCGTTCCGTCTTCTCCCGGGCTCGGTCTGCATTGTACCCGCCATAGATCTCAGATTCGACATTGATGATGCCGCCGCTGTTCAAGATATAGTCGGGTCCATACACGATACCCAAGCGGTGCAGAGCCTCGCCGTCACTGTCCGAAAGCAACTGGTTATTGGCGCCTCCGGCAACCACTTTGCACTTCAACTGGGGAATGGTCTCGGGGCTGATCACTCCGCCCAGGGCACACGGGGAGAAGATATCGCAGTCCACACCATAGATCTCGTCGGGTTTCACGATTTTCAAACCTAGATCACGGGCCCGGTCCAGGGCTCCGTCAAAAACGTCGGTCACCACCAGCCTGGCGTCTTCTTTCATCAGGTGGTGGGTCATGTGAGTGGCAACCTTGCCAAAACCTTGAATGGCGACGGTCTTGCCCTGGAGGGAATCGTTGCCCCAGGCCTCTTTGGCGCAGGCCTTCATTCCCATGTAGATACCGAGTCCGGTCATGATCGAGGTATCGCCACTGCCACCGGTCGTGGTGGGCAGGCCTACCACATAATCGGTTTCCTGCTTGATGTATTCCATGTCCCGACCGCTGCTGCCCACGTCGGTGGTGGTCAGATAACGTCCACCCAGAGTGTCGACGAACCGACCGTAGGCACGGATCAGGGCCTCTGTCTTCTGGGTGTGGGAGTCAGCGATGATCACGCCTTTGCCCCCGCCCAGGGGCAGGTCGGCCGCGGCTGATTTATACGTCATCGCCCTGGATAGCCGGAGGGCGTCCCAGATTGCTTCTTGCTCAGAATTGTAGGGCCAGATCCTGGTACCGCCACAGGCAGGCCCCAGGGTTGTGTCATGGATCGCGATGATGGCCTTTAGCCCTGATCCAGCGTCGGATACCACTACCAACTGCTCGTGACCTTCCGACCCCATCTGTTCAAGTATTTCCAACGTCGCCCCCTTATCGATCCTGTCTATCCAGTCTTTCCTGACACGCCAAGGCGTGACCGTTTATCTGAAATCTAAGATGCAGAGTAGTCTCTGAGCGGTTCCCTGATACAAGCTCCAAGTGGGAGTTCAGAGTCGCTTATCCCTGCTTATCAATTATATCCCACCATGCTGTTATTTCACTGTAATCAGTCCAGTTGGCAATCTGGAATTTTTTGGGCGTATAATTCCCGACAATGGAGGAGGCTTCTACACCCTTGGCCAGAATCAGCCGACATTGCTATCAGAAGGAGAAGCGACATGGCACAACAAACGATGCATGCGCAGATGGGTGGTGAGACGGGCGGACCGGAAGAACTTATTCAGGCGGGAGCGGTCACCTTTGGGCTGGAATACCGAATGCTCAACGCTGGCGCCGAAGAAGGCGTTTGTATCCACGTCTACAGCGACGCTCTAGAGGGTCAGGACAAGGAGTTGTTGAGATTCGACTGCTTCCGCGTTGCGCCCCACTACCACTACCGGAACGCCACTGTGAAGAAGAACGAACGCTTGATGCTGGATTTCACGGCCGAGGGCGATCCCCTGGCCTGGACTCTGGACAAGATCAAGAACCGATTGCCGATCATGCTGATCAAGTGTGAAGCCGAGGATGTGGCCAGGCAGATCGACCAGCGGGACATCGACGCCGCGCTGCCCAAGATCGTAGCCTGGGCAGAGACAAAAACCCACAACCGAGCCTAACCGGCGCAGCCGGTCTTTGTTTGGACTGGAACGTGAGTTAAAAAGGCCCGCTCTTCGAAAGGAGAATGGGCCTTTTTTGTTTTGCAGGCACGATACTGTCGCCCCTCCGGTACCAGTGCTACAATTCCTGACGTAATTAAAACTTAAAAACCCCTGAAGCTACCGGAGGAAACAGATGCCCCAGTCTTATTCGACTCCGCCTGCGATGTCCCTTGATGACTCCAAGGCGTATTCGGCCACGATCAAAACCAACCATGGCGACATCAACGTAGAACTCTTCTCGTCAGAAGTGCCGGTTACGGTAAACAACTTTGTGTTCCTGGCCCGGGAAGGCTTTTACAAGGACGGCCAGTTCCACCGTGTTATCAAGGATTTCATGATCCAGGGTGGCTGCCCCACGGGAGACGGCACGGGCGGGCCGGGCTACCGCTTCCAAGACGAGCCTGTAACACGCAGCTACGTTAAGGGCACTCTCGCCATGGCCAACGCTGGTCCCAACACCAACGGTAGCCAGTTCTTCATCGTCCATGGCGCAGACGTCGGACTGCCCCCCAACTACACCATCTTCGGCAACGTGACAGGTGGGATCGATGTGCTTGATACCATCGCCACATCTCCGGTGACCACCGGCAGGAGCGGGGAACCGTCCACCCCCACCACGGCCTTAGAGATAAACGACGTGGAGATCCAAGAGGCCTAAGCTGAATCAAAACACCAGTGCGCGGGTGACCTAGCAAACTGAAAAACGCGAAACCAAACCGGCGTCTAATATGCAGCAGTAGGCATGGACGCCGGTTTTTTAATTGGCCGCTTGGCCAAGATGAAGCACGTCGCGCCAAGCATATTGGTTGCCACCATCACCATGAATGCCTGGGTGTAATCACCTTGAACGTCGCGCATCCAGCCCACCAGCGGCGCTGCGATCAAGAGCAGCAGGTTCATAGGTACGGTGGAAAACCCTAAAATCTTGCCAAATGATGCCGACCCGAAATAATCGCCCCTGATGGCCACCGTCAACGGGTTACGTCCGCCAAACCCCGCGCCAAACAACACTGCGAACAGATAGAAAGTCGACTTGGCATCGGCGAATACCAGGACCACCACGCCCAGGGCCTGCAGAGAGGTGAAGAACGCCAGGGCCACCCTGATGGGTATCTTCCCGCCGACGTATCCACCCACCAACTGGAAGCCCATTGCCACACCGGTGTACACCGAGACCACGAACGCCGCGTCTTGCAGTTCATAGCCCTTATCGACCATAAGCAATCCCAGATGAGCCATGATCGCCAGAATCACCATGGACGTGAACCCGTGGCCGAAGGCGATGAGCCAGAAGGCCGGAGTTTTCAGGGCCTCGGATGCAGTGAAATCCTCTTCAGCAACAGGTGCAGAAGCCGTGGCTTCACTCTCTGCAGCTTTAGGTTCGGGGGCCGGTTCGGCGCCGTCGGGTAGTAATCCATAGTCTTCAGGCTGGTTTCGTATGGCCAGGCTTATTGGCACTGCCACTGCGACCATGACAATGCCCAGGATGGTAGCCGTCAACCGCCAACCCAGGTTTTCAGGTTCAATCGCCCAACCGATAACTGGGATAAGCAGCAGTGCGCCGCCCCGACTGCTCATGTTGGCCCAGCCCAAGGCCATGGACCGGCCCTTGTGGAACCAGCGGGTGAGCAGGGTCATTATCGGTATCCAACTGCCGAGTCCCTGCCCCAAGGCCATCAGGATATAGGCCGTGTAGAACATCCACAGGTTCTGTATCTGGCCAAAGAAGATGAAGGCCCCACCCAGGATCATCAACCCGATCAGCACCATCCGACGGGTGCCGACCTTATCGGTCAGATAACCTTCTAGCGGCCCCATCAGGCCGCCTTCAATCCGGGTGAAGGTCAACGCCAAGCCCAATTGGGTCCGGTTCCAGCCGAATTGGCGGTCCAGCGCTACGGCCCAAAGACTCATGGCATGGAACAGCGGAACGGTAGAGATGACCATTACGAACCCGCCTATCCAGACCAGCCACCAGCCGTAAAAGACGTTCTGAGGCTTAAAAGAGAGGGGGTTCATTTGAGGACGTTGCGATGAAATTGGCAGTCTCCCGAGCTGGCCGATGCCCTTGGCCGCACTTCCCAGATTCCAAGTGAGGTTAACACAAGACTAGATAACTATTTCAACTTGTTATTTGTGCAGGTGGCTTATTTAGGCTCCTTGCCCAGTTCCACCCAGACTCGATACACCTGGTTCTTGGGCAACCCAGACGACTCTGCAACGGACGCAACCGCGTCCTTGGCCCTTACACCATCTTGCTTCAGTTGGGACAGCTTCTCCCGCACGTCGTCTTCCACATTCGCCTGCGCATCGGCCAACTCTGCCTCAGATTGTGGGGTTGAGTCGGCAGTTCGGCCCTGAACCACTATCACCACCTCACCCCGCGGCGAGTCGAAGTGCTCAAGTCCCTCTGCAGCGGTGCCACGAAAGACCTCTTCATGCAGCTTGGTCAGCTCACGACACACAGCCAGCTGCCGATCCCCAAATACGACGCCCAAGTCGGCCAACGTAGCTCGCAGACGGTGGGGAGCCTCAAAGATGACCTGCGGGACCGGGGAATCGAAGGCCGCGCGCAAACTGAGCTGCCGGTCTTTCTTCCGTCTGGGCAAGAATCCCAGAAACGAAAACGCATCCCCGGCAAAACCAGACAACGCCAGAGCCGCGGTCACAGCGGAAGGGCCAGGCACGACTTCTACCTTGAACCCGGCATTGGAAGCCGCGACCACCAACTCGCTGCCCGGATCGCTGATGCCCGGCATACCGGCGTCAGTCACAAGGGCCACATCACCCTCTGCCAGTTCCGCCAATACAGAATCTAGCTTTTCACGCCAGTTATGCTGGTGAAAACTGGTGGTGCGGGGTTTGATGCCCAGATGGTTCAGCAAGCGCCGCGTGACCCTGGTATCCTCCGCCGCCACCAGAACGACCGCAGATAGGATACGGGCGGCCCGGGGAGTCAGGTCTTCCAGGTTTCCTATTGGCGTACCCACTATATATAAGGTCGGCACCGGCTTTTCCCACCCCGCTGTTTAAAAGAAGTTGCACTTAGCTCGTCAATTATAAGGTAACGGCGCTTGCCTTCGGGTCTTGCCTGATACAAGCTCCCCAAGTAAGCTCTTTTAGGCAATCATCAGTGAACCCATGGACGATTTTGAAACCGCTGGGTTCACCGTAGATAAAAACAACAAGAGACTAACTAAGAACCAAAGCGCCCAGGAGGGACCATGCCTAAGTTGACCGGAGCCCATCTTTTCGTAAGATGTCTCAAGATGGAGGGCATCGAAAAGGTGTTCACCATAGTTGGCGACACCATCCTGCCATTAGTGGACGCCGCTGAGGACGAGGGCATCCAGTTCATCGATGCGCGGCATGAGGGAGCGGCCCTCCACATGGCCGACGGCTACGCTCGAATCACAGGCAAGCCAGCGGTGGGCATGTTCACGGGAGGTCCCGGCTTTTCCAACGCCATCTCAGCTCTCCCAGCCATCTACACATCAGAGAGTCCGGTGGTCTTCATCGCAGGCGCAGCACCGATGCCGGAACACGGCATGACCGCCTTCCAGGAGATCGACCAGATAGGCATGACGGCGCCGGTGACCAAGGGCTCCTGGATGATCCACGACAAGACCCGTATTCCAGAGATGGTGGCAACCGCCTTCCGAACGGCGATGACCGGACGCCCTGGCCCAGTGCATCTGACGCTACCGATAGACCTTCAGGAAGTGGAATTGTCTGAAGAAGACCTGCCTCAGTACATGCCCCAGGAATATCGCCCAATGGGGAGGCCTCAGGGCGATCCGGCATTGATAGAACAGGCAGCTTCATTATTGAAAGGCGCAAAGAAGCCCGTAATCATCGCAGGAAACCCGGCCCGCTACACAGTGGAATCGGAGCAGCTCCAGGAGCTTGTTGAATCCACTGGGATTCCGGTGTTCACCGTAGAACAGGCACGGGGGCTGATGGAC
>MDTC01224716.1_pt1 | contig 11966 bp, 12 predicted proteins | sample 811181 | NCBI WGS metagenome assembly MDTC01 (sample SAMN05326644, study PRJNA326480) | marine metagenome | isolation source: seawater | place: Pacific Ocean: North | collected 2011
CGTGGCATAATGTTTATTCTAGCCTTCTGACGTTTATAGATTAATCGCTTTTTGTTGGAAGGCTCGCTGATTAAAACCATTCTAGAAATTTGCTTTTCCCTCATGCCACCCTCGGTTTCAGTGATAAGCCATTGCAGAGTCTGCGCTGTGCGGGCAGGTGTATAACGATTTCCCATGCATCGAAGCTCGGTATCCTTTAAGGAAGGAGCGGTGATCTAAATCACGTTTTTGTTTCTTCATAGGTTATTCCTTTAGAGTTATTGTTATGAGAAGTCTAGTTTGTAAAGCTTCGATTTTTTTATGTAGAAACCCACTTCCTTACTTATCTATATTTTTTTAATTATGTTTGTTGAGATATTATTTGAAAACCTTTTTAAGCAAAGTAGCTGTATTCACTTCTTTTTTCGAATACCTTCTTTGAATAATAAATTATCCACGCATTTCTCTTGGTGAAGAAAATGGCAATTATGAAACAGGCAAATGAGGAAAATTTATGGGTAGCAAGTTGTTCTTCAGGGCTAGAGGCTTTGTTGCTCGATGAGCTTCAGGCATTAGGAGCGATAAATTTAAAAGAAACGATCTCCGCGGTAGCTTTCACAGGCACGCTGGAAGTTGCGTATAGGTGTTGTCTTTGGTCTCGGTTAGCCAATCGTATTTTGTATGTAGTCAAAATTTTTTCAATCACTTCGATTGATGATCTTTATCAAAATACTCTTCATGTCGCTTGGGAGAGACACTTCTCAGTGAATGAGTCATTTTCCGTAGATTTTAAGGGGACTAACAAATTTTTAGATAATTCTCTTTTTGGTGCGCAGCGGGTTAAAGATGCGGTCGTAGATCGTTTTCGAGAAATTTCAGGTCAAAGACCCAATGTAGATACTAAGACACCTAAACTTAGATTAAATGCACGTCTAAATAAGAATCAAGTTCAACTCAGCATTGATTTGGCAGGTGAAAGTCTGCACCGGAGAGGTTACCGCCTTGCGTCAGGACCAGCTCCTTTAAAAGAAAATCTTGCTGCAGCATTATTACTTAGATCGGGATGGCCTAAAATTTTAATGCGGGGCGGTGGTTTAATTGATCCAATGTGTGGAGGAGGCACTTTTTTGATTGAAGCAGCCATGATTGCGTGCGATATCGCTCCAGGGCTTTTCCGCAAAAAGTTTGGTTTCGAATTCTGGGCATTTCACGAAGCATCTGTCTGGGAGTCATTAGTTAGCGACGCGAAAGCTCGCCGAGTCATTGGATTAAAGAATCTTTGTTCGGATATCCGAGGTTTTGATATTGATCCTAAGGCGATTGCGGCCACACGGTTAAACATAGAGGCCTGTGACCTTGACAAAAATATACAGATTGCAGTGAGGTCGATAGATCAGGTTGACGCTGTCTCCATACAAAAAGGATTGATCATCACAAATCCACCTTATGGTAAACGACTTGACGATCTAGATACTCTTAGGCCTGTTTACCGAAAAATAAGCTCGGCATTAAAATTAAATTTCCAAGGATGGAGAGCTTCAGTGTTTACAGGAAATCTTGAGTTGGCTCGAGAAATTGACTTAAGTCCTTCCCGTCAATATAAATTATATAATGCGTCTATCCCGTGTAAATTATTGGTTTTTACAGATATAAGGTCTAAATCTGACCAGATTCGCACGCGTTTGGCAACTCCACCTCCACCACCAGAATTAGGTTTAGATGCGCAGATGCTTAAGAATCGGCTCAATAAAAACAGACGAAAATTAAAGTCATGGTTGAAGGCTAACTCGACTGATTGTTATCGACTATATGATTGCGACTTACCTGAGTATGCAATTGCCATAGATGTTTATAATGACGTGCTGCTAGTTCAAGAGTACCAATTGCCGTCGAATTTTGACAAGGCCAGAGCTGCAGAGAGATTTGAGGACATCGTAAAGGTCATAAAAAATTGTTCGATCGATTGGAAATGTAAAGTCTTGCACAAACAGAGAGTTCGTCAACGCGGTTTGAGTCAATATCAAAAATTGGAGGACGAAGGCTCAATCTTACTGACGGTTACAGAGGATTCAGCAAAATTTGAGGTTAATCTCTCTAATTACATTGATACTGGTTTGTTTTTAGACCACAGAAAACTGCGAGCTAGGATTGCTTCCGAGATTAAGGGCAAAAGCTTTCTTAACTTGTTTTGTTACACAGCGAGCGCTTCGGTGCGGGCAGCTTTGGGAGGTGCGAAGAGCTCCTTAAGTTGTGATATGTCGAATACCTATATTTCCTGGGCAAATCGGAATATGAGTTTAAATAATATTTCAAAGGCAGCTCACCGATTGTTACGGGTAGATTGCGTGCAGTGGTTGAATTCAGATCGAAGCGTGAATGAGTTATTTGACATTATTCTTTTAGATCCGCCAACTTTTTCAAATTCTAAAAAAATGGCCAAGGTTTTTGATATAGCTAGAGACCACGAAAATTTAATTGTTAGGTGCATGCAAATACTAGAGCCGAGTGGTACTTTATATTTTTCGACAAATTTCAAAAAATTCAAGATGAGTGGGGAAATCACACGTCAATTCATTGTTCGCGATATTACACATGAAACAATTGATTATGATTTCCGGCGTAATCAAAAGATTCACCGTGTTTGCGAAATAAAAAATCGATAATAAATTAAGCTGTATCCCAATTCTGAGAGAGTACAACTCGGGTGATTCCAGAGCAGAGCGCACAGCAGCTCTGCTTTAGTTTGGCCAGGGAGCAACATATCCCTCCAACGGCACTTTTAGAGGCTTAATGTCCGAGGTAGTAGGTGTTCCAATATACAAAAAGCCAATGATGTCCTCGTTTTGAGATACCCCAAGACCATTCTTGACAACGTCTGAGTAAGCATAAGTTCCTGTTCGCCAGATAGTTGCAAATCCACTAAAATAAGTAGCAAGCCCGATGTTGTTGAGAACACCTCCCGTAGACACGCTTTGTTCAATTCTTGGCACATTAGGATGCTCTTTATAACTCGATATTCCTACGATGATAAGAGGGGCTCTTAGAGCTTTCTTTTTCGCATGTTCTAGCAGTTCCTGCTTAGCATCACGATTTCTATTTTTTTCATGTTCGACAAATAAGTTACCAAGATGGAATCGATCATTACCGCTTATTTTTAAAAAACGCCATGGCCTGAGATGCATATGGTCGGGGGACCGTAATGCTGCTGACAATATTTTATTTAACACATCTTCGCATGGAGCCGGTTCTTGAAGTCTGGATACTGATCTTCTATTCAGCATCTGGAAAAGGGCTTCAGGATTTTGAAGGAAAGTCTTTGACATCACTGGATCTCTCAAAAAGAATATACACTATAAATCAAAAAGTAATTCTCATAGGTTACAATAATAAGCGCGAATGTGTTATGCCTTTTAAGTCGGTGTTTAGATGTTTTTAAACATCCTTTGGAAATAACGATACATGAAATCATCATCAAGAGAATTTAGAAAATTTTGATTAGTGAAAAGGACGCAATTCATGAATCTTAAAGAACAGTACGAGGCGGCTGCGAGGGCGGTTTGCCACATATATACTTTCCTCGATATGAGAATCGATAGTATCGAAAATGGTGTCTACCGATCTAAAATCCCACTTTCTGTGAACACAAAAAATCATGTGAATATTATGCATGCTGGCCCTATTTGGATGGCCGCGGAATACCTAGGAGGTCTGGTGGCGTTCCATAATTTGTCTGATTGGAAATATCAACCAGTGGTTGCGGGAGTTACTATTAAGTTTTTAAGACCGGCTACCTCAGATATCACTGCAGAAACAATTTTTTCTGACGAGGATGCGAAATTAATGCGAAAGTCACTTCTCACAGTGGGTCGCTTTGATTTTTCCATACACATCGTCTTAAGGGATAGTGTGGGCAAAATTGTAGCTGAAGCTGATGGTGATTACGTTGTTAAAGATTTCTCGAATCTAATGTAAGATAATACGCCACCCAATTAAAGTTTTTGTATGATTTTTTTAAGCTACTTTGCTCGTTCAGTATTTCTGATCTTTTGGCTGATCTTTTTTTTAAATTTCTTCATGCCTCTGGTAGGTCATTGGAGTTTGACTGTAACGTGTGCTGGACTTCTGTTGTCTACATTGCATTTTTCAGAGTTTGTTGTAGTTCAGAGGTCGCCTGAACCGATCCGTCGATCAACGATAATTGATGTAATGTCGGTTTTATTATTCGGTTCGAGTTACTGGTTGCCACTGCTGGAAAAGCGAGATCTTATCGAGAGCGCCATTGACAGTCTTCCAGAGGACTCAATAATTGATAAGAAATAGTATTTATAGGTGTTGGCACTTAACCTGCGGTCAGGACGATGCGTGAAGTTGTCTTGTTTACTGCCCCCAATTGTCATCTTTGTGATCTTGCTGAAGAGATATTGAGACCTCTTCTCGAGCGGCAGAATATAAAAATGACGAAGAGGGATGTCTCTTCTGATATTAGTTTGAAAAAACAGTATGGATTGCGAATCCCCGTTATTCTTGTGCATGGTGGTATTGAGAGAGATTGGCCATTCACGAAATTTCAGATTGAAAAGCTTTTGAATCATTTGTGAATTACAACTGATTTTTCGCTATGAATCTGTCTAAAGCATTCGCAAATGTCATGCGATCACGTTTCGATATGGGTGGCGGCCCTCCTGTATGAATGCCGGATCCCCGCATTGTTTCCATAAAATCCCGAATATTTAATCTTGATCTAATATTCTGTTGGTGATACAACTCCCCCCGAGGGTTGAGGGCGTGGCCGCCGGCTTCGATTATCTCCGCAGCTAAAGGTATGTCGGCGGTAATTACGAGATCGCCTTTGGAAACGTGATTCAATATATAGTTGTCGGCAACGTCAAAGCCTTTTGCTACTTGTACCATTTTGACTTTGTTATTTCGAGGGATGCTCAATGGTGTATTAGCGACAAAGATTACGGGTAACTGGGTTCGTTCCGCAACACGGTAGAGGATATCTCTCACCGGTTTAGGACAGGCATCGGCATCAACGTAAATTTCCATAAAAGTAAAACCACTAATCTGTGAATGTTACCTTTGCACTATTAAAGTCGTTTTATCATTATTGATCGCTTGAATCTGCACCCTTTGATAGTAAACTATAAATAGTTTCTGCGAAAAGAACAAAAATTACGCAGCTTTCTTGTTAGCGGAACCCGCCGGAGGGAAAAAAGATGCCGATCGTCACACTTCCTGACTCATCTACCAGAGTGTACAGTGATGGTGTTACGGTCTTTGAAGTTGCCCATGATATTGGACCAGGACTCGGGAAGGCCACGATCGCTGGGCTTGTTGATGGCGTAGAGGTCGATTCGGAATTTCGGATTCACAAAGATTCAACTCTTGAAATTATAACTGAACGCTCTGAGGCAGGTTTGGCGATAATCCGGCATTCGACGGCTCATCTCATGGCTATGGCGGTCAAACAATTGTTCCCGGATGCACAGGTTACTATTGGCCCGGTTATTGACAATGGTTTTTATTATGACTTTGCATATAAGCGTGCTTTTTTACCAGACGATTTAAATGCGATTGAGCAGCGCATGAAAGAGCTCGTGGAGCAAGATCACAAGATTTCTCGGGAACAGTGGTGTAGAAATGATGCAGAGGTTTTTTTTCTTGATATTGGTGAAGATTACAAGGCTGAGATAATCAAAAGCATCCCTGAAAATGAGGTAATTAGTTTATACAAACAGGGTTCGTTTGTAGATTTATGCCGAGGCCCCCATGTGCCCTCCACCGGGCGATTAACTGTCTTTAAATTGTTAAAAGTGGCCGGAGCCTATTGGCGTGGAGACCACGAGAATGAGATGTTACAAAGAATCTATGGAACCGCTTGGAACACAAAAAAAGAATTAAAGATGCATCTTACTAACTTAGGAGAAGCTGAAAAGAGGGACCACCGAAAAATTGCAAAAAAACTTGATTTATTTCACATGCAGGATGAAGCGCCTGGCTCCGTTTTTTGGCACCCACGGGGTTGGACGATATATCAAGTGATAGAGCAGTATATGCGCGCTAAGCAATTAGAGGAAGGATATCAGGAGATTAAGACGCCGCAATTGGTTGATCTTTCACTTTGGGAAAAATCGGGTCATGCCGATAAATTCGGAGAGGACATGTATGTACTGGAAACGGATGATAGGAATTATGTTGTTAAGCCGATGAATTGTCCTTGCCATGTCCAAGTATTTAATCAGGGATTAAAAAGTTACAGAGATTTACCATTAAGATTAGCAGAATTCGGATCATGCCACCGAAATGAACCGTCTGGATCCCTTCACGGAATCATGCGTGTGCGTTCGTTCACGCAAGACGATGCGCATATTTTCTGCACTGAGGAGCAAATTCAGTTTGAAGTGGCCAAATTTATCGATTTTTTGCATGGTGTTTATACTGATTTTGGGTTTAACGATATTCTTTACAGGCTCTCAACGCGGCCAGATAAACGTGTTGGATCAGATGAAACATGGGATCGTGCAGAAAAAGCATTAGCTGACGCGTTGAGTGCCAAGAATTTACGGTGGAAAACCCTTGCTGGTGAGGGAGCTTTTTATGGTCCAAAAATCGAATTCTCCTTAACAGATGCTATAGGCAGGATTTGGCAATTAGGTACAATCCAGGTAGATTTTTCAATGCCGCAACGTCTTGAAGCTCAATATGTTGCTGAGGACGGATCCAGACATGTGCCTGTTATGTTACACCGTGCCATACTCGGTTCATTTGAACGGTTTATTGGTATTTTAACAGAGCATTATGAAGGTGTGTTCCCACTCTGGTTGGCACCGGAACAGATTGTCGTTATGAATATTACTGATTCTCAAAGCCGATATGTCAGTGAAATTACAAAATCATTGCGGAATAGGGGTTATAGAGTCATTTCGGACTTGAGAAACGAGAAGATCGGCTATAAAATCCGCCATCACTCAATGCGAAGGGTGCCCTACCTTGTCGTTGTAGGGGAAAAAGAAAAGGATTCTATGACGGTCTCCGTGCGCTCCCAGACAGGTTTAGATCATGGCATAATGGCGTTACAAGGATTATGCGAGATGTTGTCTGCGGAGGTAAACTCTCGGGGAATTCAAATTGGCTAGATGGAGTAATATATATTAAAAAAGAGAGTAAACGACTTCGCCTTAACGAAGCAATATTTGCTGAAGAAGTTAGATTAGTGGATTCAGACGGCAGTCAAGTTGGTATTGTATCGATTGAACACGCTTTGGAGGTCGCCCGAGACAAAACGCTGGATCTAGTCGAGATATCCCCAGATGCTGATCCTCCAGTTTGCAAAGTAATGGATTATGGAAAGCACGTTTTTGATATTAAGAAAAAAATTTCTTTACAACGAAAAAAACAAAAACAGACTCAAGTAAAAGAAATGAAGTTTCGTCCTGGGACAGATGAAGGAGATTATCAGATCAAACTACGTAGCGTCACTCGATTTCTTGAGAACGGGGATAAAGCGAAAGTAACGTTACGATTTCGCGGTCGTGAGATGGCGCATCAGGAACTTGGAATGGCCATGGTGAAGAGAATTGAAGAAGACCTGTCCAGTTTGGCTCAAGTCGAACAGTACCCTAAAATGGAGGGACGGCAGATGACAATGGTCTTGGCTCCGCGCGGGAAAAAGGGATAGAGGTCTTGATATCTTCAGGAATTCTTCGACGATTTGTTTTTAAATTGTTATATGAGGACACTCTGGAAATGGAGAAGAAATAATGCCAAAAGTTAAACCCCATAGTGGGGCTGCTAAGAGATTTAAAAAAAACGCAGGTGGCTATAAGCACAAGCGGCAGCATAAATCTCACATCCTCACTAAAATGACTACAAAGCGTAAGCGTCATCTGAGAGGGACAAGAATATTGGGAGCATCGGATTCTCCTCGTGTGGATCGCATGCTGCGTAACTCTTAAAAAATTAGTTATATGACAGGAGAAGATTATGCCCCGCGTCAAACGTGGTGTAGAAGCCAATCGTAGACATAAAAAAATCTTGAAACAGGCTAAGGGTTACTATGGAGCGCGCAGTAGAGTGTTCCGCGTTGCCGTTCAGGCTGTTACTAAAGCAGGACAGTATGCTTATCGGGATAGGCGGGTCAAAAAACGTATATTCAGGAGACTCTGGATAGCAAGGATAAATGCTCAATCCCGTAATGAGGGGTTGGCTTATAGCCGATTGATTAATGGTCTTAGCAAGGCGGGCATTCTCCTCGACCGACGTGTTTTGGCAGACTTGGCTGTTCATGACAAACTTGCTTTCGGTGCCATCGTGGACCGTGCCAAGACTGCGTTATTGTAGTTTTTGATATTTGCGGAGATCTAATAAATAGGTCAAGGTCGATTAAAGAACATTTAAATTTTCGGTGACGCTTCTTGTACATACCTCGGGGTAGCTTTCAGGACTTGGAATAGTAGTTATGAGCGATATAGCAAAACTCGAGCTAAAAGCGACAAAGGCTTTTAAGGAGTGTAATGACTTAGACAGCTTGGAGAGAAAACGAGTTGAATACCTTGGAAAGCGTGGGCTCGTCACTATCCTTTTAAAGGCGTTGTCGACTAGTAGTCCATCAGAGCGTCGGAAAAGGGGTGCATTGATTAATGTAGTTAAAAAGAGGCTTTTGGACTTAGTTAACACTCAAAAAGAAGTGCTCGAATATCGAACTATTGAATTGCAATTGCAATCTCAGGCGGTGGATGTCTCTCTACCGGGGCGCTCTGCTGACGTGGGTGGCAAGCATCCAGTCACCAAAACCATGGAGCGTATAGAAAAATTTTTTAGTACTTTGGGTTATTCTGTAGCGACAGGTCCGGAAATAGAGGACGACTATCATAATTTCGAGGCGTTAAATATTCCTTTGCATCATCCGGCTCGCGCAATGCATGACACTTTTTACGTTGACCAAAATAAGGTTTTACGCACACACACCTCACCGGTTCAGGTGCGAACTATGCGCAGTCAAAATCCTCCAATTAGAATAATTTGCCCCGGCAAGGTTTTTAGATGCGACTCAGACCTCACACATACGCCTATGTTTCATCAAGTTGAGGGACTGGTAGTCGATCAGTCGGTCAGCTTTGCGGACCTTAAAGGTGTTGTAAACCAGTTTTTACAGTCTTTCTTTGAGGCCGAGTTAAAAGTTCGGTTTCGACCCTCTTACTTCCCATTCACAGAACCATCTGCTGAGGTTGACATTCAGTGTTCGAGTTGCTCGAGTGCTGGTTGTCGTGTGTGTAGATACACCGGTTGGTTGGAGGTAATGGGCTGTGGAATGGTACATCCAAATGTATTTAAGCACTGCCATGTTAGTACAGATCTCTACACTGGATTTGCCTTTGGGATGGGCGTTGAAAGATTGGCGATGCTCCGTTATGGCGTGAATGACTTGAGGCTGTTTTTTGAGAATGAACTGCGTTTTTTGAAACAATTTTGAGCTGAGGTGGTCTGTGAAACTTAGTGAATCTTGGTTGAGAGACATGGTTGATCCGTCTTTAAGCACCCAAGAACTATCCAACCAGTTGACAATGGCAGGTCTGGAGGTAGATCAAGTGGCGCCTGTCAGTGATTTAAGTGCTGACGTGGTGGTTTCTGCGATAGTTAGAGTGGATCCTCATCCTGACTCAGACAAACTTCTTATTTGCCATGTTGATTACGGTGGAGCATTTCCGTTAGAGGTCGTATGCGGAGCCCCCAATGCAAGAGTTGGAATAAAGGTGCCTTTTGCACGGATTGGAACAATACTACCCAGCGGCATTAGTATAAGAGAAATAGAGATTAGAGGTATACAGTCTCATGGAATGCTTTGCGGACAACTAGAATTGCAGCTTGGAGAGTATGATGATGGTCTGTGGGAATTAGATCTGGATGCTCCCATAGGTACTTCTCTCAGGCAATATCTGAATCTTCAAGACAATATATTCGAAATGGATTTGACTCCTAACCGTGGCGATTGCCTGAGTATCGTGGGCATAGCTCGGGAGGTTGGTGTCCTTAATGAATTGTATCCTCGTCAAATTGATTATTCTCCGGTCAAACCAACAATCAAGGATGTGATTGACATAACGATTGATGCGTCTGAAGCTTGTGGGCGTTATGTTGGTAGAATCCTCCGAGGTATTAATGTTTCAGCCCCGACACCGCGCTGGATGTTGGAAAGACTCAGTAGCAGTGGTATACGATCGCGGGGTGCAGTAGTTGATATTACTAATTATGTAATGTTGGAACTTGGGCAACCCATGCATGCTTTCGATTTGAACAAGATTGAAAAGAGTATAATAGTGCGAATGGGTTGTAATGAAGAGTTAAAGCTACTGGATGATTCAAAATTCCGTGCGGACAAAGATACTTTGTTAATAGCAGATGCAGTAAAGCCACTGGCTTTGGCGGGAATTATGGGTGGTAAGGAGTCAGCCGTGAGTTCTGATACGAATGATATCCTTCTTGAAAGCGCTTGGTTCACTCCACTTACAGTTGCTGAGAAAGCTAGGTCTTCTAGTAAACAAACAGATTCTTCTCATCGATTTGAAAGGGGCGTAGATAGTTCTCTTCAGGAAGTCGCCTTAGAGAGAGCAACAACCTTCTTAATCGACATATGCGGTGGTTGCGTTGGGCCAATTGTCTGTAAAGAATCAAGTATTGCATTGCCCAAACCAAAAGTTATTTGCCTAAAAAACAAAAGATTGTCGCAGCAATTGGGCGTCACACTGCCATCAGGTGGTATTGATAAAATTCTATCACGTCTTGGACTCGAAAAATTGAGTCAAAGCGATGATGAGTCTCGCTGGCGCGTCCCATCGTGGCGATTTGATCTCTCTATTCAAGAGGACTTAATTGAAGAAGTCGGTCGTATTTTTGGTTACGAAAATATACCGACAAGGACTCCCTTAACTGCACTAGATATAAAACCGCACTCGGAAACAAATGGATCAATTCAATTTTTTAGCGAACAGTTGATTGCAAACGGGTTCCAAGAGGTAGTTACTTACAGCTTTGTAGACAGCGATTTGCAAGAGCTTCTGATGCCAAAATTGTCTAAAGTAAGTATAAGGAACCCAATATCGAGCGATAAAGAGGTAATGAGAGCCAGTTTGTGGCCGGGGTTACTACACACAGCATTTTATAATTTGAATCGGCAAAAAAGCCGGATACGCCTGTTTGAGAGCGGAGTTTGCTTTCACATAGACAATGATACTCTGCATGAAAATAGTTATCTTGCGGGGTTAGCCTGCGGCTTAGCTCGGACACCTGATTGGCTGTCTAGTAAGCGAGCGATAGACTTTTTTGATCTAAAGGGAATTGTTGAATCATTATTAGCTCGGACTGGGAAAGCAAAAAACTACCAATTTGTTTCGGGTAACCATGATGCTCTCCATCCTGGGCGCAATGCAAAGATTTTAATTGATGGAAAACAGTGTGGTTGGATGGGCCAGTTTCACCCCCGAATTCAAAGAAAGCTCGGTCAGGACTGCGAATTTTATCTTTTCGAAATAAATTTAAAAGATCTTTTACAACTTGAATTACCTGTGAGCCGCGAAATTAGTCGTTATCCGGAAGTACGCCGAGACCTATCATTTTTGGTAGGTTCGACGGTGCCGGCCTCAGAAATTGTTGATTGTGCGAGAGAGGCGGCTGGAGAGCAATTGATATCCTGCGAGATTTTTGATGTCTATAAAGATTCTGATAACCCAGCGAGCTCAGTGAGTATCGCTTTGTCTTTGAGCTTTCAGCACTTAGAACGTACTCTCTTTGATGCTGAGGTTGATATGACTGTCGAGTCTGTGGTGGCAGCAGTTGAGAAGAAATTCTCTGCCAAACTGCGCGGCGGATCATGAATTTAAGAGTAATTACTTAAATTATATTTGGAGTTTTTTAGAGACTCAGTCATCCATATCAATTGTTATAAATTCTATTATGGTTCAGTCGTTTATAAAAATAGTAGATTGCGC
>MDTC01060250.1_pt1 | contig 11965 bp, 9 predicted proteins | sample 811181 | NCBI WGS metagenome assembly MDTC01 (sample SAMN05326644, study PRJNA326480) | marine metagenome | isolation source: seawater | place: Pacific Ocean: North | collected 2011
AAACCCAATCTCGCCCTCCGCTGTTTCTACTCTCAGATAAGAGCTCCGTTCGCCAATCACCTTCAAGGGGGTCCCCAAGGCCAATTGCCGGGCCGCCTGAGTATCCTCGTCTGGAAACCCGATAAAGAGACCCGCATTAGCATCGATAACCTCCACGTAGCTCCCTCGGGGATATTTCGGCTCACCAAGAATCTCTCCTCCCCTGCGCTGGCTCCCCGGGGAATCCAGCGGGTTATTCACCTCGTCGTAGCTACCTGAGGTCTGTAGCCCCCCACAGGAGGAGAGGAGCAAAATTAAGCCAAAGGCCATTGGGAGTCGAATAATGAGGCTCACGGCCAGATTCTGCCTCCGCCCCCCGATACTGGTCAATGGGATTTGCCATCCAGACGAAGCTACCAATGGTGCAGGAAGATCCACCGCCTCCTTATCGTTCTCGCTGATTCAGGATCCCAGGTGCTCTTTCATCTCCCTTTTCTCCAACAAAAAACGACCGTTCCCTTTCCTCTAATCATGCCTATCCTCCGTCGTGCGAGATCTTCGGTCCATTCTACTCACCGGGGGAGCCGGGTTCATCGGGTCAGCTCTCGCGCGTCACCTTTTGCGAACAGATGGACTCGAAACTCTCATCGTTGTCGACAAGCTCGGGGCCCGGGGGCGGAGAGGCAACCTCATCGGGCCTGATCAAGATTCCCGGTTTGTTTTCGTTGAGGGAGATATCCACGACCCCGACCTGATACCCGGCCTTCTGCAGGACCATAAGGTGACCGGTCTATTCAACCTCGCTGCTGATACCGATTTCGGATTCTCACAACATTCCACTGTTGACCTAACTGCAGCTAATGTTCTCGGGACTGCACGGATCCTTGATCAATGCGGCGCCGCCGGAGTCCCCCTTCTCCAATGCTCTACGAGTAAGGTCTATGGACCTGTCTCTCCCCCCGGGCGTTCAGTGGAAATCAATCCTCTCAAACCCGTGGAGCCCTCAATTGCTTCCAAGGCCTCTGCCGACCTTCTTTGCCTCGCCGCAGCACATCATCAGGACCAAGACGTCGTGATCACCCGTTGTTCAGATAATTATGGACCCCGTCAGAGTGCCCGCCAAATGATCCCTGGCTGGATTCAGGCCGCCTTTCAAGATCAGCCGCTTGCGATCGAAGGCCACGGAACCCAAATCAGGGACTGGATTCATGTCGATGATCATTGCCGCGGGATGATTGCTGCTTTTCTCAAAGGTCACCCAGGATCGGTCTACCTCCTTGGAGGACAGTGTGAGCGCACAGATATTGGTATCGCCCGAAGTATCCTCGAGGTTCTTGAAAAACCTTCCTCGTTGCTCTCAATTCAACCCGGAATTGAAGGGAGCCCAGCACCCACAAAGCGTTACGCTGTTGATTTCAGCAAGGCGACCGCAGGGCTGAGCTGGCGACCGCAGGAGCGCTTTCGTAGTATTTTCCCCCTGGTAGTCCGCGAAATCGCCGGCAATCTCCGGGGGGAGATCTCTAGTTAAGATCGCCCCAATGGCCCCTCAGCCCGCGTAGACCTCGCCGAGCTCTTCTTCTACGAAGTCAATGTCCCGGGCAGGAACTCCAGCACCTTCCCGTATACTGCGCAGGGTGCGCTGCGTTCCCCGACGGGTCTGCGGGCCTGCTACCTTGTCACGAACGGTATCGACAATCACCGGAGCGATGGCGGCAACTCCCAGTACTCCAAGGGCAAAGGCCACCGGACGGCGTGCACTCCGGTGCATCATGTCCCCAAGAAAAATTCCAGCGGCTACCCCAAGAGCTATCGGGCCACACTCAATACTGGCATCCACCAGGGCTTTAGCAGGATCCTGCTGTTTCTCATTCACTTCTGGATCGTAACTGATCTTGAGAAAGGGAAAACAAGAATTTCCTCACATCGCTGCTTTTAACAGGAGCCCATGTTCCTTCAATATCAACCCAGATGTCCCATTCATACGCAATGATCCTGGCCGGAGGGAGCGGTACAAGGTTCTGGCCCCTCAGCCGCAACTCAAGGCCGAAGCAGCTCCTCGACCTGCTCGACTCAGGCACCCTGCTAAGTCAGACAATCAATAGGCTGGAGGGCCTAATTCCCCGGGAAAACATCCTGATTCTGACCAATGCCGTTCAGGAGGACGCCGTGCGACATCTGGCGTCTTCCTTGCCTCCTGAAAATATCTTCGCGGAACCTGCACGGCGTGACACCGCGCCTGCTGTTGCTCTCGGCGTTGGGATGGTAGCGGCCCGTGATCCGGAAGCCTCCATGATTATCCTGCCCTCCGATCAGCTGATCCTGGACACCGCCGCATTTCAATCGGTCATGAGAGATGCTCTCGTGACAGCCTCCCAGGATGGAGGCTTAGTCACGGTTGGAATCAAACCTACCTGGGCCTGCTCATCCTATGGATACGTGGAACGGGGAGAGCCTGCAGTCCTGGAGGGACCAGAGCTTGCTCATCACCCCCACGAGGTCAGGCGCTTTCGCGAAAAGCCTGATCCTGCCCAAGCCGAGGAGTTTCTCGCCAGTGGCAATTTTGCCTGGAACGCCGGTATGTTCATCTGGTCAATTCCAACGGTGATGGCCGAACTTCAACGCCACGCCCCTGAACTTGGGGAGTTTGCTAAAGAGCTTCAGGAGAGTGCAGACTTAAAGGCTACGGTCGCATCCCGCTTCCCTCATCTCACTCCAATTTCCATTGATTATGCCCTCCTGGAAAAGGCTTCAAGGGTTCTTAATATCGAGGCCTCCTTTGACTGGGACGACGTGGGATCGTGGATCTCGGTGGCAAAACACCTCCAGTCTGAGGGTGATGGCAACCAGACCAACACCCAAATCACAGCCATCGACAGCGCTAACAACATCGTCTTCAGCGCACAAGACAAACACATCGCCCTTCTCGGCGTGGACAATCTTATCGTGGTGCAAACTGCCGATGCCATTCTGGTTGCTGATCGAGAACGCGCGGACGAGATCAAAAAAGTAGTCGCACAGCTCCCGGAAAATCTGCTCTAAGCAAAACCTCGAATCGTCGTTTGCATATGACTCCACATCCGGTTCTCGCTATCGATCATGGTCAGTCCCGCATCGGAATTGCCGCTACCGATGAGCTTGGAATTGCTTCCCACCCCGTTGAGACAATTCATACCCAAAGGACCGACCCCTTCCAAAGAATTTCAGAGATCGTGGCACAGCGAAAAGTGTCGCTCATTGTTCTCGGACTTCCCCTGCGTCTCGACGGAAGTGAAGGCGAGGCTGCCCACCGCGTCCGAGGCTTCGGGGATCTGCTCATTCAAAAAATCCCCAATATCCGGCTGGAATACAGCGACGAGCGACTGACCACGACCAGTGCCTCCGAGAAACTGCGGGAAGCCGGGAAAGACACCAGAGCCCAGCGCGACATTATTGACCAGGTCGCCGCGCTGGAAATCCTGAACAGCTGGCTTGACGAAAATGAGTGCGGTTAGAAGAAGCTGATTCGGGAGGCCCAGAGCGCGTTTTTGATAGCTTCCCCATCCGCTGAGCGATAGGGAGGCGGTATGCGGACCGTCTTCCTTCTGTTTTTCCTCCTGCTCACTTCCCTCCCCCCGGCCATAGCGAGGCCCAACATTCTCTTTCTTCTCGTCGATGACCTTCGTCACGACACCTTTGGTTTCGCAGGGCACAAAATCTGCCGCACGCCCCACCTCGACCGTCTCGCGGCGGAAAGCCATGTGTTTAAGAACGCCTTTGTGACCACCGCGATCTGCATGGTAAGCCGAGCAAGCATCTTCACCGGCCAGTATGAGGCCCGCCATAAGGTTCACGATTTCCGGACCGAGTTCACAGAATCCGCCTGGAGCAATTCCTACCCCCAACTCCTTAAAACGGCAGGGTATCATACCGGCTTCATCGGGAAATATGGGGTCGGAAACAAAATGACCGAGGCCCGTAAGACCTTTGATTTCTGGCGCGGCTTTGCTGGCCAGGGACGCTTTCTGGATCCGAAGCGCCCGAACAACCAGCACCTCACCGCCCTCCAAGGCGATCAATCTCTCGAATTTCTTCGAACCGTCCCGGAGGATAAACCCTGGTGCCTTTCTGTCAGCTTCAAAGCCGTTCACTGCCAGGATGGGGCCAAACGGCAGTTCCCACCGGATGCACGCGACGAGAATATGTTCTCCGGAGTCACTATTCCGGCGGCTCCCCTTTCCGCACCCGCAATCTTTCAGTCCCTCCACGAGCCCCTCAAAACATCAGAATCCCGGCGTCGCTGGGAAATCCGCTTTTCTCCCAAACTCTTCCAGGAGACGGTCAAGGACTACTACCGACTCCTCTTCGGGGTGGATCGGGAGATTGGTCGCATGAGGGAGGCTCTCAACAAACACGGAATGGCCAAAAATACTGTGATCATCTTTACCTCGGATCATGGGTTCTATCTCGGGGAGAGAGGCCTCGCCGGAAAATGGTTTGCCCACGAGGAATCGATCCGGATTCCGCTGGTTATTCACGACCCCCGTGATGACGGAGAGAGCAAGCCGTCCCGCGATGAACTGGCGCTCAATATCGATATGGCTCCTACTATCCTCTCCTACGCTGGCATCCCGGCACCGGAGGACATGCAGGGAAGAACTCTCTCGCCCCTCCTGGCTGGCCGCTCTGAAGGATGGCGCCAGGATTTTTTCTACGAACACCATTTCATCCCGAACCGGATTCCCGAATCAGAGGCCGTCCGCGGGCAGCGTTGGAAATATATTCATTGGCTAGCTCCAAAACCCGGCATTGAAGAGCTCTACGATCTTCAGTCCGACCCCTTGGAGCGCGCGAACCTCGCGGGAAGCCCCTCTCACCAGAAGAAGCTTCTGGAGATGCGGAAACGCTGGAAAGAGCTCAGGGAGCTCGCTAAATAAAATCGCCCTGCCCAATGCGAGAATAGGGCTATCGGCTGGGCCTTCCCGCCAATCCCCCCTCGAACACTCTTCCCCAACCGTCCTAAAAATCTGCAATCACGATTTTCCGGATTCAGGGATGTGTGGTAAGGGAGAGCACCATCAACCCTTTTCACATCGCCTGCCTGCTGGCCTTTCCAGTGCTCATCTTCTCCACCCTCCCGGCCTCGGGTGGAGAAGGTCGCCATTGGGCATTCCAGCAACTCCTTCCAGCTGCGCTCCCCGAGGCAGGTCATCAGGAATGGGTTCAGAATGATCTTGATCGGTTCTCTCTGGCTCACAGTGAAGGAGAAGCCATTGCCTCGATCCCTCGCGCAGAACGGCGCACGCTCATCCGCCGTGCCTACTTTGATCTGATTGGCCTTCCTCCCGCTCCAGCCGAGGTTGAGGCCTTCCTGAATGACCAGAGCTCTGATTCCTGGGCGAAGGTGATCGACCACCTGCTGGCCTCTCCGCACTACGGAGAACGCTGGGGGCGGCATTGGCTTGACCTCGCGCGCTACGGAGACTCCAACGGTGGGGACGAAAATCACGCCTATCCATTCGCCTGGCGCTATCGCAACTGGGTCATCAACGCCTTTAACCGTGACCTGCCCTACGACCAGTTCGTCCGCGAGCAGCTATCAGGAGATCTCATTGACTCCGCGCAGACCGAAAGTGTTGCTGCTACCGGGTTCCTCGCAATTGGAACCAAGATTCTCGCCGAGAAGGACCCAATCAAAAAACGCGCTGACATCGTCGATGAGCAGATCGATACCATGGGCCGGGTTTTCCTTGCGCTCTCCCTCGGCTGTGCCCGGTGCCATGATCACAAGTTTGATCCAGTATCCGAACGAGATTACTACGCTCTTGCGGGAATCTTCCACAGCACCACGATTGAGAATCGGGAGTTAGTCTCCCCCGAATCTGCCGCGGTCCGTAAGAAGCGCCACGCGCGGACCGAAGAGCTGAAAAAGGAAATCGAGCTGCAAGAACAGGTCTTGGAGGCCTTCAGAGATCCACAGGGAGCAATCGAATGGGAAGCTGAAGACCATGCTCGCGGTAATATTGTCGTAGACCGCAAACAGTATGGAGTTGGAATCGGAATAATCTCGGACCCGGGAGAGCAGCGTAATTATGTCGAATACGACATCGATATTGCCCGGCGGGGAACCTACCAGCTCTCCTTGCGCTATGCTGCTGCCTCCTCACGTCCCGGCCGCGTATTAATTGACGGCACCGTGGAGCTAAAAGACGCGATCTCCCAGGTGACCGGGGGTTGGATGCCCTCCCACCAGAGCTGGCACGCCGAGGGATTGCTGCGCCTTGAGAAAGGCACAAGAATCCTCCGCCTTGAGTCGGAGCCCATGATGTCGCACCTCGACAAGCTCAAGCTGATCCCGGTGCGAAATCCGGAACAGATGACGGCTCACCTCCGGAAAATCGAAAGTCTTCGTGCAGAGGCATCCACTCTCCAAATGAGAGGAAAGGGAGACCTTCCCACGATCATGGCTGTCCGGGATGGAGACATCGCAGACTCTCGTATTAACGTAAGAGGTAATCCACATGAACTTGGAGAGGCCGTTCCGCGTGGCTTCCTTACCTCCGTCGGCGCTCCCCCACACCCGGGTGAAATCACCGCACAAAGTGGTCGTCTTGAACTTGCCCAATGGATGACTTCACCCGCGCACCCGCTCACCGCGAGAGTAATGGTCAACCGGGTCTGGCATTGGCTCTTTGGAGAGGGGCTTGTCTCCACACCGGACAACTTTGGCACCACCGGAAACACCCCAAGAAACCAGGCCCTTCTGGACTATCTGACCCACTCTTTTCTTCAGAACGGATGGTCCCTCAAGAAACTCCACCGGCACATCATGCTTTCAAGCACTTACCAGATTTCCGTTGCGGAAGGCGGCCGCAGACTGCGACGGATGGAAGCGGAAGTCTTCCGCGACGCCGTATTGGCGGTCTCAGGGTCCATGGCCCGGGAGGCGCCCAAAGGACCACCACCAACGGTCAAGGCACAGGACCCCTCACCAGCCGACATAGCTAAAAACAGAGAGATCTATGAGGACTATCCGCACCGAAGCATCTACCTCCCAGTGGTGCGCAGTCACGTCTACGACTTTCTCAGCCTCCTCGATTTTCCCAATCCGACGGCACCCACCGGCAGCCGCGGTAGCAGCACGGTAGCAACCCAAGCCCTGCTTATGCTAAACAGCTCATTTCTGATCAATCAATCGGCAGTTATCGCCCAGCACATTCAATCTCATGAGGATCCTCTTCAGGAATTGTATCTTCGACTCTTCTCCCGGCCCGTGACCGAGGATGAACGCGCGGAGGCCAGAGCCTTCATCCACGATGCAGGGAAAGATGAATCCCGCGCCTGGGCTCTGCTCTGTCACACCCTTCTCATCTCCAACGATTTCCTGTACCTGCGATGAGTATGACCCTCCCTCCTGCAGATCTGCTACCGCGCCGGGATGCTCTCGGCCAGATGGCTCTTGGCTTTGGCGGGCTGGCCCTGAGCACCCTCCTAGCCGAACAGTCCCGGGGGGCAGATCACCTCCGACCCCAGGCGCTGTTTCCTGCCAGGGCCCGCAGGGTCATTTTCCTCTTCATGCACGGCGGTCCGTCGCATGTAGATCTTTTTGATCACAAGCCCAAGCTCGATGAGTTCAACGGCAAACCGCTTCCCTTCCCGGAACGCAAGGTCCAATTCGCAAAGCGCGGCAACCTGCTAAAGCCCCCCTGGCCGCTGCGACAGGTGGGAAACTGTGGGCACTGGATGTCCGAGCTCTGGCAGCACCTGCCTAAAGTGGCCGACGAACTCTGCATGATTCACTCACTCTGCGAGACCAACGTTTCCCACGGAGGTGCATGCATGAAAATGCATACCGGAGACGAGGCCCTTCTACGGCCGAGTATGGGTGCCTGGGTCAACTACGGCTTGGGCAGCGAAAATAACAATCTCCCTGGCTTTGTAACAATCTGCCCAACCTCCCTGCACGGCGGATCCGACAACTTTGGCCCGGCCTTCCTGCCCGCCGAATTTGGCGGAGTCCCCCTTGGGACCCCCGGTTATCCGAATACTCCAGCAAAAGACGCCCGTTTTCATTACATGACCAACGAGCGTATCAGCCACCAGAAGCAATCTCTCCAGCTTGGGCTTCTCCGGCGTATTCATGAGCGTCAGTCCGCTGGAGGCCAAGCCGGCGCTCTACTCGAGGACCGGATGAAAAGCTTCGAGCTTGCCTTCCGGATGCAGATGGCTGCGCCCGAGGCTACGGACCTCTCCAGCGAGAGCGAGACGACACGTAAACTCTATGGCCTGGACGACCCCCGAACGGAGAACTTTGCGCGGGAATGCATCATGGCTCGTCGATTGGCGGAACGAGGAGTTCGATTCATTCAAGTCAGCCATGCTCACTCACTTAAATTCAACAATGAGCAGTGGGACCAGCACTCCCACCTCGAAAAAGGACACTCTCTCAATGTTGGCCAGATCGACAAACCCATCACTGGCCTGATTCTCGACCTCAAGGCCAGGGGACTCCTTGAGGATACTCTCGTCCTTTGGGGAGGAGAATTTGGTCGGACCCCGACAACCCAGCAGGGTAATGGCCCAGTGGGCCGGGATCATCATCCGGACGGATTTACGATGTGGATGGCAGGCGCGGGAGTAAGAGGGGGCTTGCGCTACGGACGTACAGATGAATTCGGTTACCACGCCATCGAGAACAGGTGCACGATCCATGACCTGCACGCAACCATCCTCCATCTTCTCGGAATCGACCACAAAAGGCTGACCTACCGGCATAACGGCAGGGAATTTCGCCTCACGGACGTCTACGGCGAGATCGCTTCAGATATCCTGGGATAGCCTGCATGCTAATCCCGCTCCAGGTAAGCACATCCATGGCCCTGATGGAGCAAAAAGGGTGATATGCACGGGAGAGAAAAATCATAATGGCAAAGGATGAAGGCACTCTTTTCCGGCAGGATTCGGCCCAGGCCAGGCGCACTTGCTGTTCTCCATCGACAAGTAGTTGCCCGTCCCTAGCATCCCAGCGTGAAGATTCTGTCATTCTGCATCCTTCCCTCATCACCTGTCATCGTATCGACTCTTATTGGCGTTCTCGCAATTTTTGCCGCTTCTCCCATGGCCAGTGCAGCAGACCGACCGAATATCGTTCTCATGATTGCGGACGATTGCACCTACCTCGATATGGAGGTGTATGGCGGCCAGGCCAAAACTCCAAACTTGAATCAGCTTGCGAAAGAAGGACTGACCTTCAACCGCTGCTTCCAAACTGCTCCGATGTGCTCGCCCACCAGGCACAATATTTATACCGGCCTCTACCCGGTTCGGTCTGGTGCATGGCCAAACCACACCGAGGTCTACCCGGGAACCAAATCGATCGTCCACTACCTGGGGGATTCCGGCTATCGGGTCGCGTTGAGCGGGAAAGGTCATATTTCTCCGAGGGAGTCCTTCCCCTTCGAGTATTCCAACGACTTCAGCAAAAACGAGCCTGAGACCCGGCCCTTCTTTCCTAGCCTGAAGAAGTTCATCGCCCAATGCCGGTCCTCAGAGACCCCGTTCTGTCTGGTTGCATGCTCAAACGAGCCCCACTCTCCCTACACCATGGGGGACTCCTCTGCCTACCCCCCCAAATCTCTTAAACTTCCTCCCTCATGGGTGGATACTCCCGCCACCAGAGCTTCCTATTCGAAGTATCTTGCCGAAATCACCTACTATGACTGGCAATGTGGAGCCCTGCTCTCCCTGCTCGATGATTTTGGACTCCGGGATAACACCCTCGTCATCGTGGTATCAGAACAGGGATCGGCTTTTCCCTTCGCGAAATGGACTTGCTTCGAAATGGGGCTGGCTTCTGGAATGATCGCCCGCTGGCCTGGGAAAGTGAAGGCAGGGACTTCCACCGATGCTCTGGTTGAGTATGTTGACCTCGTCCCGACCTTCGTCGAAGCGGCAGGCGCGACCCCCAGAGATCTCGACGGCAAATCCTTCCTTCCAGTTCTCCTAGGTGATGCCAACGAGCACAAGAAATACACCTACGGATTGCAGACCACCCGGGGTATTATCAACGGTAGTGATGCCTATGGCATCCGAAGTTGTGGCAATGCCCGCTACCGCTACATCCGGAACCTTCACCCAGAGGCAACCTTCACAAACGCTGTCACCCGCAAAGGAGGAGACGGCAAAGCCAATTTCTGGGTCAGCTGGCAGGAAAAAGCACAGCAGGGAGATCCTCATGCCAAGGCCATGGTCACCAAATACCAGCGGCGGCCTGCGGAGGAGCTCTATGATGTCGAAAAAGACCCTCATTGTCTCGTCAATCTCATTGAGGAGCCTCCCCTTGCAGCAGTCCGAAAAGAGCTCTCCACCCAGCTTGATGGCTGGATGAAGTCTCAGGGCGACAAGGGTGCAGCTACAGAGGAAATTGCCCACACCCGCAAAGCCAACTTCAACCGGAGCAAAAAGCGCAAGAAGAACTAGAGTCTCAGGACCCCTCATCCCTGCGCTCTCTCCTCATCCCGCCCACCAGTAACGATTCATGAAGGATGCCCTTTTTCAAAAGCTTGTTGCTCTCTGCTCTCTGGCCCTCTTGCAGACAACAGTCTCCGCTTCCGAGGCCAAGAGCCCTGGAGCCAATATTGTTTTTATCCTCGCAGACGATCTCGGGTGGGGCGAACTCGGCTGCTACGGCCAGAAGAAAATAAAAACTCCGAATATCGATAGACTGGCGAGCGAGGGTGTCCGGTTCCTCCGACATTATACCGGAGCTCCAGTTTGTGCGCCGGCCCGCTGCGTCCTGATGACTGGACGCCATCTGGGTAACGCGGAAATTCGCAACAACGGAGACTCAGGAAACGGCAAACCATTTCCGGGCCAGTGGCCAATCACCGTTCAGGCTGTCACTATTGCAGAATCGCTTCAAAAGAAAGGCTATGCCACGGGCGGCTTCGGGAAATGGGGACTCGGACCTACGGATTCCTCCGGCTCTCCGATCCGACAGGGGTTTGACCGCTTTTATGGCTACAACTGTCAGCGTAACGCTCACTCTTTCTTCCCCCCCTTCCTGGACGACGACGAAGGAATTGATCCCATCAACCCCAATCCCATCGCTGGACATCGACGCAAACCCGAAGGTGTCATAATTGCCGACGATTTCCGGGCCAAGACCTATGCCCCCGACCGAATTCTCGAGGAGGCCCTAAAATTTATCGACGCTAACAGGGCTGGCCCGTTCTTCCTCTATTGCCCGTTCGTCGAACCCCACGTCGCCATGCACCCCCCGGCAGAATGGGTCGATCGCTATCCGAGGGAGTGGGACAAGGAAAAGGGCCCCTACCGCGGACAGAATGGATACCTTCCACATCCCCGCCCGCGAGCAGGCTATGCCGCGATGATCTCAGATCTCGATGAACACGTCGGCGCAATCCTGAACCGACTCGAAAAGCATCAGCTTGTTGAGAACACCATTGTCATCTTTACCTCGGACAATGGGACCACTCATCGCTCCCGGGACCCAAAGTTCGGCGTGGGTGGCGTCGACGCGGACTTTTTCAATTCCACCGCAGGTCTACGTGGGTTCAAGGGGAGCGTCTATGAGGGAGGAATGCGAGTACCATGCATCGTCCGATGGCCGGGAATGACCAAGCCAGGAACCATTGACAATACCCCTTCCTACTTCCCCGACTGGTTTCCCTCCCTCTGTGATGTCGCGGGTGCGCCTCACCCCAAGGGTCTGGATGGCGATAGCCTGCTTCCACTGGTCTTGAATACCGGCAACAAGGGCGCAACCTTCCAGCGCCGCAAGCCGATGATCTGGGAATTTCATGGATACCGGGGACAGCTTGCAGTCATGGAGGGCAAGTGGAAGGCCGTGCGACAAAAGGTTCGCACCAAAAAGCCTGGCCCGTGGGAGCTCTACGACCTGGATGAGGATCCCGCAGAGACTACAGATCTTGCCTCGGAACACCCGAAGGTGTTGAAACGGCTTGAAAAGGCCTTCTTTGCCGATCGC
>MDTC01148948.1_pt1 | contig 11965 bp, 7 predicted proteins | sample 811181 | NCBI WGS metagenome assembly MDTC01 (sample SAMN05326644, study PRJNA326480) | marine metagenome | isolation source: seawater | place: Pacific Ocean: North | collected 2011
GCCGCCCAGTGGGGTGAGCGGACTGGACCTCTATGCCCGTGACTCCAAGGGCCAATGGCGCTGGGCCGCGGCCACCAAGCCGCACTGCAGAAGGCGTACCAGCAATTGAAAGCCGCCGGCGTGAAGCAACTCCACTATCTTTGCGGCGACCTGCTGCTTGGTGGGGACACCGAGGGCACCACCGACGGCTCCCATCCGAACGACCTCGGGTTTCTTCGCCAAGCCGATGCCTTCGAACCCGTGCTGCGCCAAGCTCTGAGCTTGAAGTAATCGCCGGCTTACGATTGGAAATTGTCAAACGAGCCCGAGTCGCTACAATAGTCCCTTCGTTTTCCCAACTGACCTGAACTTCGATCCATTAGTTATGCGACTCTTCACATTTGTCTCATTAGTTGTCCTGGCGGCTTGCTGTCTTCAGTACGGTATAGCCGATCCGCTCGCCGTGTCAGAGGACAAAATGCCTGCCCTAAAGAACCAGAAGGCTCCGTTTCGAGGAGTGATCAAGCACGATGGCTATATCGGCCATACTTGGGTCGCTTATCCTCATGTCGAGAACCCGGCCAGTCTGGGCATCGACCCGCTCGGCCGTCTCTTCGTGGCGGAAGCCAACCGCTTTTGGTTCGGTGTGCCTGACCTTCGTGGGGCCAAGCAGATGACGCGGGGTGATTTTCGATCGGTTACCGTGGAGGACCGCCAGAAATTGTACGATGAACACATTGCCCGCCATGGACCTGGCCCAAAGGACAAGGATCCGGAATGGTACACAAAGGTGCCGGATCGCCTTATTCGCCTCGAGGATTCCGACGGCAACGGGGCGGCCGATCGACGCAGTCTTTTTTCCGATCATTTTAAGAAACCCTTGGACGGCATAGGGTTTTCCGTACTCGCCGAACGCGACGCCGTCTACTTTACTTGCATTCCCGCAGTCTGGAAAATGACCGACAAGGGCGACGACGGCGTGGCCGACGACCATAAGGCGATCTCCGAGGGTTACGGCGTGAGGGTCTCCTTTATAGGGCATGACTTACACGGCATCATACGAGGCCTTGATGGTCTCCTGTATTTCTCCATCGGCGATCGCGGCTATTATGTCACGGATGGAGCCGGTAAGGTGCACGAGGGATCGGGTAGGGGAGCAGTCTTTCGTTGCGAGTCCGATGGTTCCGGGCTGGAGGTCTACGCGATGGGTTTACGAAACCCACAGGAGTTGGCCTTCGATGACCATGGCAACCTCTTCACCTTCGATAATACCGGCGACATTGGCGATCGAGCCCGCATCGTCTATGTTTTGGAAAACACTGACTCCGGTTGGGACATGGCTCACCAGTCTCCCCATCATTACCGCCAAGTCCTCGACTGGGGCCAGTTCCATCCTTCTCGTTCGGTCTGGGTGGCGGACCGGATGTTCGATACCTACCGCAAGGAGCAACCGCAATGGGTTTACCCACCCGTCGGACACGTCGCCAATGGTCCCTCCGGAGTCACCTGGCTGACTGGTGAGTCGGTTCCCGAGGATTTGCGCGGACAGTTTCTCCTCACCAATTACCGTGGTTCCCCCAATAGCTCCAATACCTTGGCCATCAAGCTGGAGAACAAGGGAGCCGGTTTCCACTTCAAGGGCTCCCGTGAAGTCATCCGCGGGGTGGCCACGGCCGACGTCGAGCTTGGCTACGACGGCCGTCTCTACTTCGCTGATTACGGAGGCGGTTGGAGCGTGAACAAGAATGGCACCATCCAAGTACTCGAGCCGAAGGACCCCGCCTTGCTGAAGGCGGGTGAAGCCGTCGCGAAGTTGTTTGCCAAGGGCTTGGGCGAACATGACCTTAAGCAACTCAAAGCCCTTCTAAACCATCCCGACCAGCGCGTCCGTAAACTCGCTCAGTTCGAGTTGGTTGAGCGAGGACCGAATGGAAAATCAATTCTCGTGGAGGTCTCCCAATCCAAGGAGGCTTCGTTGTTTTCTCGCCTCCATGCCCTTTGGGGATTGGGACAACTCGGCCGTCAAGGAAAAGGGGACAACAAGGCCTTGCTCGGCTTGCTCCGGGACGCCGAAGACGAGGTGCGGGCCAATGCGGCTCGCGTAATCGGCGACCTGCGTTTAGGAGATGCTCGCGATGGCTTACTTGGCCTCCTGGAGGACAAGTCCCTTCGGGTGCGCTCGCTATCCGCAATTGCTTTGGGCCGAGTTTGCAAACGAGGTGATGCGGAAGTGATCGCGTCCCTTTACCAAACCGCCGCCGCCAATACATCCGATTTCGACATCGTTCTCAGGCACTCTTGCCTGTCCGCTCTCGACCATCTTGAAACAGAGAGCGGAGCAGCCGAAAAAGCGACTTCCTCGTTGGTCGAGGAACGTATGATGGCCGTTCTTTTTCTTCGTCGTCACCATAGTCCGAAACTGGTTGATTTTCTTAGTGATGTCGACCTTGGGGTCAGAACGGAAGTGATTCGCGCGATCTATGACACCAAGGTGCTCGATACTTGGGTCGGGGATCGTTTGGCTAATCTAAATGGTCACGGACTCCCGGAGAGCGTTCAGCGCCGCATAGTCGGAGCCAATTACCGTAAGGGGACGGCCAGAAACGCCAAGCGTCTAGTTGTCTTGGCGACCGACGCCAAGCTTCACAAGTCCGTTCGGCAAGCTGCCCTCCACGGCTTGCGTATGTGGGAAGCTTGTATCGACACCGATCCCGTATTGGGACATTATCGTCCCCAAGTCGTCAAGGGGCGCACCATGAAGCAACTTGGCTCCGACCTAACTGGTTCGATCCGTCGGTTCATTTCCCGCAAACAGGACTCTTCCCTGACCGCCCTTGCAACCAAGTTGTCGGGTGAATGCGGGATAGCCCTCGACTTGGCCACATCACGTAAGCAAGTAATGGATAGTGCCCTGGATGCCGAGCTGCGTGTGGCAACCCTCGACAGCATCGCTCAAGCTGGCCAACCTGCTGACAATCCCCTTATCTTGAAGTTGCTCCAAGACAAGGAACCACTAGTCCATGCAGCGGCCTTGCGCCATGGTTTCGGTCGCAACCTTGAGGGTGTCGCCGAGTTTGGCTATACAGCCATTAAGTCGGGTCCCATTGCAGCTGCACGCAGTGGAATTAATGGTTTGGCTTTGCGGGATCCCTCTTCTTTGAAAGGCCTGTGGTTGTCTCGCGAAAAAAGTCTCCGAAAAGAACTTTGGCTGGATGCTTATTTGTCCCTTTCGACGGCCAAGGTTGGCACGGCCAAGGCTGCTGCCGTCTCCTTTGCCGCCCAAGATCCCTATAACGTATTCTCACTCAGCGCGGTTGGCGGTGATCCTATCGAAGGAGGTTTGGTCTTCCGTAACCAAGGTGCTTGCTTGCAGTGCCACAAGGTGGGAGGTGAGGGAGGGGTTCAGGGTCCGGATCTTTCCATCGTGGCCGAGCGACTTAAGCCTTCCGAGCTCCTTCAATCCGTGGTCAATCCGGGAGCCGTCATAACCGAGGGATACGGACTGTCCTCAGTCACCCTGAAGAACGGAACTGCCTTGGTCGGTAGAGTGCCGAAGCAAACTGATGCGTTGGTTCAAGTCATTGCTCCCGATGGCAAAGTGACCGATTTGAAACGCTCCGAGGTCGCATCTATCACTCCTCCCGTTTCGCCGATGCCTCCCTTGGGTATGACCTTGCCGCCGCCCGACCTGCGCAACCTCGTCGCGTTCCTTGCCTCGCAGACAGCCGCTAACCATGCAAAGCGAGCTAAGTCGGACCATGGCAAGAAGGATTGAACGGCCTAAATGATGCGATTTAGCTTTCTGATTCTCGCATTTCTTTTTGTATCTTGCCCGGGAGGATCTCTCTACGGTCAGAAGTTTGAGCAACCCGACCCTAAAGGACTTCCTGAACTCTTTTCCTTCACCGACACCTGCAACAGCTACCTCATTCGCGACGGCGATACCGCCTTGCTGATCGACTTGGGTGATGGCGGAGCTCTTGATAATCTAGTTGGAATTGGTGTAAAACGGGTCGAGTGGGTCTTGTTCACTCATCATCACCGGGAGCAATGCCAAGGTGTCGGAAAGCTCGAGCGCTGGGGTGCGCAATTGGCTGCCCCTGAGGGAGAAAGGGAGCTATTCGAGAATCCAACCAACTTCCGCAAGTGGTTTCCGAGTCTTGGAGACAAATACAGTGTCTACGGAGCCAGCTACTCTCGACCACCAAGCCAACCCATTCCCATCGACAAGGTATTGAAAAATAGCGAAATTTTCTCTTGGCGTGGCTATGAGATCGAATGCTTGTCCACGCCGGGGCATTCACCCGCCGGCATGTCCTATCTGATTCGCCGCAAGGGTGAGACGATGGCTTTCACCGGTGGCGTTATGCACGATGGTTCCAAAATGACTACTTGGTACGACTCCGAGTGGGACTACGGTTTCGCCAAGGGAGTGGACGCTGTAATGGGTTCCGTCGACAATTTGATCGAGAAGAAACCCGTCCTCGCCTTGCCCTCGCATGGTCCCATAATCCATAAGGCCACGGTTCAATTGAAAACCTACAGAGAAAAGCTTACCACCTTTCGAGCGAGCTACATCCGCGGGTATGCGGTTCACAAGATGACCCCCAAGCAGAGTGATCCCATCTCGAAACCGACCGCTTTCCCTTTGATGAACCGAGTCACTCCGCACCTTTACAAGCTTAATCCGGAGACTTTGGGCAAGAACTTCTCCATCATAATTTCTGATAACGGGCATGGCCTTGTGCTCGACTGCGGGCTTTTCCCCGAGGTCCTTCTGCACCGTCTGATCCAAGGCATGAAGAAGCACTTTGGGCTCAAGCAAATCGATGCCCTCTGGGTCTCTCACATGCACGGAGACCACTTCCTTCTTGGCCCCGTTTTGCGGGAAAAGTACGGAGTGAAGAGCTGGACCCTTGATCGTATCGCCGACAAGTGCGAGAATCCGAGGCTTTATGATTATGCGGCCCTCGTTTCGGCTTATGGTTCGGGTTACGTCGGCTCTTTTATTGACGGCATGAAGATCGACAAGCCTTTCCGCGATGGGGAGTCCGTCGAGTGGGAGGGATACAAGGTGCAAATCGATTGGATGCCGGGGCAGACCGAGTTCGGGTGTTGCCTATGGTTGGAAATCGATGGTCAGCGCGTTGCCTTCACCGGAGACAACCTCTTCGCAGACTCCTCTAACCCCAAGCAGAACGGGCATGAGGCCGTAGTGGCTCGCAACAGCGCCATCTTCGAGGAAGGTTATTTGCTCGGCAGTCGTTATCTCAAGAATCTCAAGCCCGATCTCGTCATGGGTAGCCACTCCTACGTAATGCCGAACCCCGCCGGTTTGCTGGATCGATATCATGAGTGGTCCAAGGAAATCATTCGACTCTATAAGAACCTGCTACCGGAAAAGGACTACGAGTACCTCTTCGATCCCTATTGGGTGTCCGCCTATCCCTATCGGGTCGACTTCGCCAAGGAAAATACCCATACGGTGCAGGTTACCGTGCGCAACTTTCGCTCCACGCCGCAGCGTCACAAGGTGGAGCTGAAGCTTCCGCCCGGCGTGAAAGCCGTCCCCGCCATTCTCGATGCCACCGTCGAGGCGGAGAGTCGTCGTCGTTTTCCCGTGCAGTTAACCATCGACCGTCAGACCGTCGCGGCCGGTGTGCTGATTATACCCTTTGACATTACGCTTGATGGTAAACATCACGGTGAGCTTTTCGATTTCATTATCCGAACCAGCGAATAGGAATTTTCTTTAGTTGGCTGTGGTCTGGTTCCTCTTCCTCCTTCAGTTTGCCGTCCGCTTGACCCTTATTTGACAAATCCTTTAGTTAACTTGCACTTATGTTTTTCTTCTCCACCACTAGTTTGCGTCACTCAACCCCAATCAACTGCCTATTGTGAGCTTGGATACTTCCAATCGATTGATTGCCGCTACCGTCGATCTCAAGGATCAGGTGAATGAGCTCAACTTTGGTTCGCCCACAGAGTACGTTTACAATCCATTGGACTATGCTTGGCCCGCCCATGAACAGTATTTGCGAATGGCCACCGCCACCCCGACCAAAATTGTGTTTCTGGGCATGAATCCCGGCCCGTTCGGAATGGTTCAGACCGGGGTTCCCTTTGGTGAAGTTGCTGCTGTTAAGGACTGGATCGGAATCAATGCGCCGATTGGTAAACCGTCCAAAGAGCACCCGAAGCGACCTGTTGATGGTTTGGCTTGTTCACGTAGCGAAGTGAGTGGTCGCCGCTTGTGGGGTCTCTTCGCTGAACGTTTCAGCTCGGCTTCCGTCTTCTTCGAGGATCATCTTGTGGCAAACTTTTGTCCTCTTGCTTTTATGGAAGAGGGGGGACGAAACCGAACTCCCGACAAGCTGCCCGCTGTCGAGGGAAAACCACTTATGGCGGTTTGCGACTTTTACCTGCGTGCTGTGGTGAGTATTCTCGAGCCTGATTGGCTGGTTGCCGTGGGAGGATTTGCCGAGTCTCGAGCTATTTCGGCCTTGGCGGGTTTGGAGGTGAGGATTGGCAAGGTGTTGCATCCAAGTCCCGCAAGTCCTGCCGCAAATCGAGGTTGGGCCGAACAAGCTACCCATCAACTAGAAAATCAAGGGATTTGGTGAATCATTTTAATCTTTTGGGAATCCATTACTTTCAATCCTAAACCTATTGATCATGGGTTCTTATTCGCTCTAGATGTTCATTCTGTTTTTAGCTTTGGGCTATTCATATTAAGATACTAGCCCAAACTACCTTTACCCTTTTTAGCTGAACCAACTTAATTTACACTCCACCACAATCCTATGAAAACAGCTCCTCTCTTCGTTCTCTCTTTCTTCCTTTGCGTCGTCGCCCAAGCGGAACATCATGCCAAGCATTTGTTCATTCTTTCCGGACAGTCCAACATGCAGGGCCACCGCCCGGATGAAGCCTTTACCCCCGCCGTCGAAAAGGCCTTGGGCAAGGACAAGGTCATCGTCATACAGGATGCCCTTGGAGGGCAACCTATCCATCGCTGGTGGAAAGGCTGGCGTTATCCGGATGGTGATCCTGCGGGGACGACACCATCCTCTCTCGGTGACCTCTACGACCGCCTGATGGGCAAGGTGAAACCCGCCGTCAAGGGCCAAGAATTGGCTAGTGTCAGCTTTGTCTGGATGCAGGGCGAGCGGGATGCCATGATGGGCTGGGGCGATCTCTACGAGGAGGCCCTCGTGGGGCTACACTTCCAATTGGCCAAGGATTTGGGGAAGAATCCGAAGGATATGACCTTCGTAATCGGTCGATTGAGCGACTTCGACATGAGTGACAAGAAATATCCTCACTGGACGAAGGTACGTCAGGCCCAAGTCAAGGTGGCCGACTCGAGCCAGAAGTTTACATGGGTGGATACCGATGACCTCAATGACGGGAAGAACCGCAGGGGCAAGGAGATCAAGAACGACCTGCACTATTCTGCCGAGGGCTACAAGACCTTGGGGAAACGTTTTGCCGAGGCTTGTCTCAAGGCTCTTGGGAAGTAGATTATGAGAGTTTTTTTCTTTTGTCTCCTCCTCTTCCCCTGGTTTTGCACGGCCAAGGTTCGGTTGCCCGCTATCTTTTCCGACAACTTGGTCTTCCAACAACTAGGCGGAAATCCGATCTGGGGATGGGCCGACTCGAAGGAGAAGGTCACGGTCAAGACAAGTTGGGATGAAACCTATTCCGCAACCCCCGGACAAAATGGCAGATGGATGGTCACACTCTACACCCCCAAGGCAGGAACCGGTCATGAGATAACGATTCAAGGGAGCAATGAGATTGTACTCAAGAACGTTGCAATTGGTGAAGTCTGGCTTTGCGCCGGACAATCCAACATGGGTTGGTCGATGGGGAATTCCTTCGAAGCGGAAAAGGAAGACAAGGTCGATCTTCCCCATTTCCGGATCTTTCGCTCAGCCCGCGAGCACTGGCACGAACCGCTCCAGGAAAACCGTGACCGCCTGGCCCGTTGGAAACCTTGCGATCCGAAATCAGCCGCCGAGACTTCGGCGGTGGCTTATTATTTTGGGAACAAATTGCACCAGACTCTGGGTGTGCCCGTGGGCATCATTCAACGGGCCTATGCCGGCACGCCCATTGAGGGCTGGATGCCTTGGAGCATCCAGAAAGACGATCCCCGGACTCTGGCCCACAAGCACGCTGTCGATCAAGGGAGCAAGAGAATGATTGCCCGTGGAGCGAGCAAGGAAAAGGCCTTGGCCGCTTACGAGACGGAACTGACTGAGTACAATGCCAAGATCGATCGGGGAGAGACCATGAAGAACCAGTTCAGGCCCCTGTCTCCGCCCATCATTACCAGACCGCCCGAACTGGGCCACCAGTATCCCGCTCATATCTATAATGCCATGATCGTCCCAATCCGGCCCTATGCAATCCGGGGAATGGTTTGGTACCAAGGAGAACGCAATGCCAAGAACGCGCCCCAAGCCGAGCATTACGCCACCCAGCTTAAGCAAATGATCGGCCATTATCGCTCCACTTGGCACGGTGCGTCCTGGGGGGCGGTCAACGACGGATTCCCTTTTTACTTCACTCAATTGCCCAGTTGGAACCCACCGCAGACCAAACCAGTCGAAGGTCCGGAATCCCCCTGGGCGGTGAGTCGTGAAAGCATGAGAAAGGTATCCCTTGAACTTTACAATACCGGGATGGCGGTGACGATCGATACGGGTGATGCCGTCGCTCTTCACCCCAAGAACAAGAAACCGATCGGTTTGCGCCATGCCTACCTGGCGCTGGGAAAGACCTATGGTTTGCCCATCGTTCACGAAGGCCCGGTTCTTTCCGGATATGCCGTGAAGGATGGAAAGATCGTCGTACGCTTCAACTCGATCGGGTCCGGGCTCGTGCCTGCTCGCAAAGGTAAACTTGATGCTTTTGCCATTGCGGGCAAGGACCGCGTTTGGCACTGGGCGGAAGCGAAGATCGAGAAGGATTCCATCGTCCTTTCCTCCTACAGGGTAAAGAGCCCCGTGGCCGCCCGCTATGCCTGGGCCATGAATCCCTCTCAGCGTAATCTCCTTTATAACATGGAAGGCTTTCCGGCTTCTCCCTTTCGTACGGACGACTGGCCCTTTTACGATCCTAATGCCGAAACTATTGACGTGAATAAGCCACCAAAGCCAAATGGTTACGAGTCCAAGGATTGGGCTCGTCCCGTTATGACGCAATAATTATCTATTTCGAGTCAATATGTACGAAACTTTTTCATTAGATTCCTTACTCGATGAGGATGAATGAAATTCAGAAAGATACATGTAAGAAAAATCCCTTGATTCACTTTTTCTTCGATTTCGGTTCAGTATTTCTTCAAGTTGTTGGGAATGGATAAGAAGGACATAGTCGAGGTGCTGGAGCGAATTGGTACCATGATGGAAATCAAGGGGGAGAACCCCTTCAAGGTACGAGCCTATTTTTCGGGAGCCCGGACACTCCAAACCATGGAGGAAAGTCTCGGGACTATTATCGAGGAAGAGCGCCTGGGGGACGTGCCCGGTATCGGCAAGGCTCTCACCGAGAAGATCGAGACCCTCTTCGCGACCGGGGAACTTGAATTTTACGACAACTTGCTCGCATCGGTACCAACCGGACTCCTCGACCTGCTGGATATTCCGGGCTTGGGAGGAAAGAAGATCAAGGCTTTGCACGAACAGTTGGAGATCGATTCGATCGAGTCGCTGACCGAAGCCTGCAACAAGGGAAAAGTGGCCAAGCTAAAGGGCTTCGGCGAAAAGACTCAGGATAAGATTCTTTCCGGAATCAAAAACCGTGAGATCTATGGAGCCCGCCATCTCTGGTGGCAGGCGAGAAAGGTTGCCGACCGGATTCTTCCGGGTTTGCAGGACTTGCCTCAGGTCGAGCGGGTCGAAGCGGCTGGGAGCTTGCGCCGGGGCATGGAAACGGTGGGTGACCTCGATTTTCTCGTGGCCTCTTCCGATCCGGGACCGGTCATGGACTGGTTTACCTCCATGGAAGGAATCGCCGAGGTCACCGCTCATGGGGATACCAAGTCGAGCGTGCGCTTCGAGGATGGTATGCAAGCTGATTTGCGGGTCGTGCCTTCCGAACAATTTTTCTTTGCCCTCCATCACTTTACAGGCTCAAAAGACCACAATGTCCGCATGCGTCAAAAAGCCCTCTCCCTTGGCCTGAGCCTGAGCGAATGGGGCTTGCGCCCGGAGGAGGAAAAGGATTCCTCGCGCAAGGCCGGTCCGGTCGAGGCTCATTCCGAGGAGGATGTTTTCAAGGCTTTGGGCCTTCAGTACGTCCCACCCGCCCTGCGTGAAGGCATGGGCGAGGTGGAAGCAGCGGAGAGAAACGAGTTGCCCGAATTACTTGAGTATTCCGATCTCAAGGGCTGCTTCCATAACCACACCACGGCCTCGGACGGACGTAACACCCTGGACGAGATGACTGCGGAAGCGGATGCCCGGGGATGGGAATACCTGGGCATCGCAGATCATTCCAAGGCCAGTTTCCAAGCGAACGGTCTGGATGAGGAACGCTTGGCAAAGCAAATTGAGGCTATTCATGAACTCAATGAGAGCGGAAGGTTTCGCTGTCATGTCTTCGCAGGCTCCGAGGTGGACGTTCTCTCCGGGGGCAAGCTGGATTTTGAGGATTCTGTTCTAGATTCCCTCGACTACGTCGTGGCCTCCGTCCATAACGGGCTGACTCAAGACGAGGAGACCATGACCACTCGGATCATCACCGCGCTCGAACACCCCAAGGTCACCATGTTCGGACACCTGAGCGCCCGACTTCTGCTCAGGCGTGAACCCAGTCAAATGAACGTCGCCAAGATCATTGACGCGGCCATTGCGAACAGGAAAATTCTAGAGCTCAATGCCAACCCCATGCGTTTGGATATGGACTGGAGGCACTGGAGACGGGCGGCGGAGAAGGGGTTGCTTTGCTGTATAAATCCGGATGCTCACGCCACTCACCATTTCGACTACCAGCTTGCCGGGGTCAATGCCGCCCGCAAAGGCTGGCTAACCACAGATAATATCCTGAATTCACGAACCTTGAGCGAGGTGAAGGAATACCTGTCTATAATCGACTGAGGGTAGTTTGACTTTCGTGCGTTTTATTTTGTAAGATCTTCAGCTTCAGGCCCTTGGTTTTACATGTCTCTGGACCAAGCCATCCGGTCCCCCTTGAAACCTTTATGCTGTTCAGAATTTTCCTGAATTGAATGACATGGAAAGAAGGAAATTAAAGTATTCTTCAAATTTTAGAGTTCTTATTCTTCGTCTAAGGCATTGACATGTTGCTGAATTAGATTGGGAATCCTTCCATGATTAAAAATTTAATTTTACTTACATCTATATCCTGTGGAGTGGCTTCACTTTCATTCGCGAAGCAAAAAGAGCCCGAAATACGCAAGGAAATGCGTGGGAAGACGGAATATATGTTCATCAACGGGATCAAGGTTCACGAAACCGACCCTAAGAAACAGCCACAACCCAAGATCGTCGAACCCAAGCCGTACGACGCCAAGTCTGCCAAGGCCCCCAAGGGAGCCAAGATTCTTTTCGACGGCACGGAGAAGACTTTGTCAAACTGGGTTTCGGGAAATGGAAAGCCGACTAAATGGAAACTGGTGGATGAATCCCTTGAGTCCGTGCGCGGCGGAGGCTATCTTCAAAGTAAGGATGAATTTGGTTCTTGTCGCCTGCATGTCGAGTTCTCAACCCCAAAAGTGCCCAAAGGGAATGGTCAAGGCCGTGGTAACAGTGGCGTCTTTCTAATGGGTCAGTATGAAATTCAGGTTCTTGATTCCTATAACAACACAACCTATCCGGACGGACAGTGCGGTGCTCTTTACGGTCGAGCTAAACCTCTAGTCAACGCTTCTCGTGGACCCGGCGAATGGCAAACCTACGACGTTACTTTCCATCGACCTCTTTTCGACGATAAGGGAAAGGTCACACGGAAGGCC